>Ga0194133_10000039_pt1 | contig 242715 bp, 192 predicted proteins | sample TA2KigOf40mmetaG_FD_155448 | JGI IMG/M metagenome (GOLD analysis project Ga0194133, IMG submission 155448) | Freshwater microbial communities from Lake Tanganyika, Tanzania - TA2015055 Kigoma Offshore 40m | ecosystem: Environmental > Aquatic > Freshwater > Lake | place: Tanzania: Lake... | reverse complement strand
AGCCGTAAGGTCGGAACGTTTCATCAGGTCGATGACTTGCTTGATCTGTTTGAGGTCCAAGATGAGCCTGGGTTGAAGGTGCGGGAGGAGTTAGTGTCCCCGCGCGAAGGACCGTTCAAAAACATTTCGGAAGATTGTGCAATCCCGGATTTTCGGGCCGATTTTCGCGAAAAAAGCCCCAAAACAGGCAAAAAACGCCGCATTCGGGGCTATTTGGCGCGGTTTTCCGCCCCCGATTTTCGACGCGCAATCGGCGGGTCGGGTGGCGCGTCGGTGCCGTGAGTGTTTTCCCACGAAAAGGCCCCGTTTCCCGCCCGCCACCGCGGAAATCGGCGGGAAACGGCCGATTTCGACCCGATTTTCGGCCGATGCGCGGTCGACGCTGGCGCTCGGTTGCGAAACCCGCGAGGCTGGGCAGCGTCCTATCTCGGATGCTTTCACCCATGATCTCCCTCCGCTGCGCGTTGGTTTGGTTTCTCGGAATCGTCGGAGTTGGAGGCGGTGTCGTCCGGCAGGCGACGGCCGCGGAGGCGGTCCGCCCTCCCAACATCATCTTCATCCTCGCCGACGATTACGGGGTCGGTGAGGTCAGCGCGTATGGCGCGGATCACTTCCGCACCCCGAATCTGGACCGACTCGCTCGGGAAGGCGTCCGGTTCACGCGGGCCTACACCGCCCCCCTCTGCGGGCCGTCGCGGGCGTTGATCCTGACGGGTCGCTATGCCTTTCGCACGGGCGCGACCAACCAGGATGCGACGGGCGACTTCACCCCGCAGGCGGAAATCATGACCCCGCAGGTCCTGAAGGCGGCCGGGTACGTGACCTCTTCGGTGGGCAAGTGGGGTCAGCTTCCCCGGGATCCGGCGGCCTTCGGATTCGACGATTCCTTCAAGTTTCGGGGCTCCGGGGCCTATTGGAATACCCAGGAACGAGCGAAATCCTACGAGGTGAACGGCAAGACCATTCCGCTCGCTGACGGCGAATACCTCCCGGACCTCATGCACCGTCATGTGATCGACTTCATCCGGAAGAACCGGGCGCGCCCCTTCTACGTCTACTACTCCCTGTCGCACGTCCACTCGGAGATCCTGCGGACGCCGGATAGCCGGGCGGGCCTGCGGGACCTGTACGCGGACAACGTTGCCTACATGGACAAACTGGTCGGCCAACTCCTTGATGAATTGCAGACCCTCGGACTGCGGGAGCGGACCGTGGTGGTGTTCATGGGGGACAATGGCACCGCGAAGGCGCGGGCAGACCGGGCGACGATCGGCGGCCGTCGGCTTCTGGGCGAGAAAGGTTCGATGCAGGAAGGCGGCGGGCTGGTTCCGCTGATCGCCAGTTGGCCGGGAACGACCCCGGCTGGACAGGTGACGGACGCCCTGATGGACGCCAGCGACCTCCTGCCGACCTTTGCCGAGCTCGCGGGCGCTCCCCTGCCGACCGGTCGGGTGATCGACGGCCGGAGCTTCGCGGCGCGCCTGCGCGGTTCGGACGTCCCGCATCGCACGTGGGTTTTCAACCAACTGGCGCGCAACTGGTGGGTGCGGAACGCCGGGTTCAAGCTCAACCAATCGGGTGAACTCTTCGACCTCAGCCGGGCGCCCTTTGCGGAGCGGTTGGTCCCGGCCGGAGCCGGCGGCCCCGCCGCGGAGGCGGCCCGGCGCGAGTTGCAGGCGATTCTCGACCAGCTCAACCCGGCCGGCGGCATCCAAGACCAGGGCGACCCATCCGGTCGGCACAAGCGGAACCTCGAGCGGGAACGCAAAGCCCGGTCGAGCGGTTCCGAAGCCCCGGCCTCCTGAGCCCGGCCTCCTGAGCCCCGGGCCCCGGCGGCTCCCGCCCGCGGCCCGCCGCGCGCCCCGACCGGCCGACCGGCCGGGCCTGCGATGCGTGAGCCTCACGTCGTGACGGGCCGGGCATGGCGACCGCCGGGCCGACCAGCCGGCCGACGCCGTCCACCTCGCCACGAGCGGGGTTCCTCCGGACCCTGTTCCGGGTTGTCCCCGACGCGTCGAGGGATTGACGGATTCATTCAATGTGACACAGTTTTGTATCACAAATGAAGACCGCTAACATTCGCACCGTGCGTCACGACCTCTCCACCGTGCTGGGTCACGTCCGGAACGGTGAAACGGTGGCGATCACCTACCGCAAGCGCACGGTTGCCCTGCTTACGCCGCCTCCGCTCGCGGAGGCCGAGCGGGATCGGCCGTGGTCCGGACTGAGCGCGCGGCTGGAACGCCTGCAGGCGCAGCCGATGCCGCGGGAGACGGCTGCGGACATGCTGGCGGCGGATCGCGAACGTTACTGAGGCGCGTTTCCGCCACGGGCCCATGGCGCAATCCTCCCCGTCCCTCGCGGCGGTCTACGCCGACACCTCCTTCCTCTGCTCGCTGTACCTGAGGGATGCGAACACCGCGGCGGCCACGGGCTACGTTTTGCGAAGGAAGCCGGCGTTCGTCTTCACGCTCTGGCAGCGCTGCGAGTTGCGCAACGCCGTTCGCCTAGCGGTGGTGCGTGGGAATACGACACCCGATGCCGCGCGGCAGGCCTGGGCCGACATGGAGCAGGACGCGCGTGCCGGGGACTTGCTCGAAACCCACCTTGTGTGGCCGGATGTCTTCGCGATCGCGGAATCCCTGAGCGCCGCGCACACGGCGGATCTGGCGGTTCGCACCCTCGATCTGTTGCACGTGGCGGCGGCGCTTTCCCTTGGCCTCAAGGAATTCGTGACCTGCGACGCCCGCCAAGAGACCCTGGCGAAAGCGGCGGGCCTGCGGCGGGTGAGCCTCACGTCGTGACGGACCAGGCATGACGACCGCCGGGCCCACCGGCCCGAGTGGTTTCCCGCCCCGGCGCGTGGCTCTGCAGCGTGGCCCCGCAGCGAGGCGAGCGGTCAATCGAGCCGCGCATCGCCGCGCACTTCAGGGTCGACTGCCGGCTTCCGCACCCCTACGGCGGAGGAGCGTCGGTTCAGCCCCGCTCCCTCCCGGGAGCATCCCCTCATGAAACTTTGCACGGTGCGGATTCACTTGGCGTGGCGCGGTGTGATGGCACTCGGGCTTTCGGGCCTCGGCCTCGTGGCGGGCCTCCCGGCCCACGTACAGGCCGGCGACAGCGCCGTCACCGACATCGGCTCGCGGCGGGAGCTCTTCGTGGACGAGCAACTGATCGAGCGTCTCACCGGCGACGCCCGCTTGCGGCTCCATGAGCCGAAGCCGGAGCCGGAGACGTTCGTGACCGACGCCCCCTGGGAGGGCAGCGGGAGCGGCTATTTCAACATCTTCCAGGACGGCGACCTCTACCGCATGTACTACAAGGGCGTGCAGATCGATCCCTTCAGCGAGTACGACAAGAAGCGGAACAAATCGTACCTCGCGGCGGTGCCGCTGTGCTACGCGGAGAGCGACGACGGCATTCACTGGCGGCGACCCAACCTCGGGCTGCACGCCTTCGACGGTTCCAAGGAGAACAACATCGTCATCCTCAACGGCATGATTCCTGGCATCGACCTCGACGCCGGGGCGGCGGCGGTGTTCAAGGACGGCAATCCCGCGGCGCCGGCGGACGCGCGCTACAAGGCCATCGTGCATTCCCGTTCGCCGAGGCGCGGCCTGCTCGTGCTCAAGTCGCCGGACGGCATCCGCTGGTCGCTCCTGCACCCGGAAGTGGTGATCACCGAGGGCGCGTTCGACTCGCAGAACCTCGCGTTCTGGGATCCCACGATCGGCAAGTACCGTGCCTACTGGCGGTACTTCTCCCGCGATCCACGGGAAGCGACCCTCGCGCTGAACTCCGGAGGGGGCCCGGCCCGGGCGGCTACGGCGACGGCGACCGCGCCCGGCTACGGCCAACCGGTTGAGGGCGGCGCGGTGCACCTCGGCGTGCGGGCGATCCGCACGGCAACGTCGAAGGACCTGATTCACTGGGAAGACATGGCGAACCTCCGCTACGGCGACGTGCCCGAGGAGCACCTCTATACCAACCAAGTCCACCCGTACCACCGGGCGCCGCACATCCTGATTGGATTTCCGACCCGTTACGCGGAGCCTGAGTTGCCGGAAGGCGTGCTCGATGACGCCCGCCGCCCGGCCGGACCGGAGCGGACCCGCCAGTGGTCGCCCTCGATGCGGGCGCTGCCGGAGCTTGAGCACCGCGAAATGCGCGCCAGTGCGAGCGAACGCTACGGATCGGCGCTGACGGACACCGTGCTGATGAGCAGCCGCGATGGCGTGAACTTCCGGCGTTGGATGGAGGCCTTCCTGCGGCCTGGCATCGAGCGCCCCGGCTCCTGGAATTACGGCCAGCTTTACATGGTCTGGCACGCGATCGAGACGCGGTCCCGCCTGCCCGGTGCGCCGAACGAACTCTCGCTTTATGCGGGCGAGGATTACTGGACCGGCAACAGCATGGTCCTGCGGCGGTACACGCTTCGCCTCGACGGCTTTGCCTCCGCCTCGGCGCCCTATTCCGGCGGCGAACTCGTGACCAAGCCCATCCGGTTTTCCGGTTCCCATCTCCGGCTGAACTTCGCCACCTCGATCGCCGGCCGCGTGCGCGTGGAAATTCAGGAGCCCGACGGGCGGCCGATCGCGGGATTTTCGCTGGCGGAGTCGGATGCGATGTTTGGTGACACCCTCGAACGTGCGGTCACGTGGCGGCGCTCCGCCGATGTGAGCCACCTCGCCGACCGCCCGGTGCGCCTGCGCTTCGTGCTCAAGGACGCGGACGTGTACGCCTTCCGGTTCACCGAGTGAGGGCGAGCGGCGGCGGCGCGATCCCGCGTTGGTCTGCCTTGGACGGAGGGCGCGAGTGACGGGTGGCTGACGGAACGGAGACGAATGGCACACTGGGGAACCGGCCGTGCTCTGTGAGTGGCTGGACGGCCCCCCGTTCAGCGCGACGTGGCACAGCGCGCTGGCCCAGGAACCTCATCCGAGCACCGGCACCCCCGCCGACCTCGCGGCCTTGCAAAGCGCAGAATCGGTGGAAGCGAGAGACGCTCCACGACGCATCGCCAGCTCAAGGTAGGCGGCGTCGTAAAGGGTGAGGCCGTACTGGCGTGCGAGCGCGGCGGTGTCACGAAACGCCCGCGCCATCGTTTCGTCGTCACACTCCACGGGGAGCTCCGCCACCAGCGTGAAGGCTTCGGTGATGTCCGCCTGCGACGCCCGACGGCGTCGTTCCGCGACGATCAGCCCGTTGGCCACTTCGACGCTCCAATGGGCTGGGACGAACGTCGGAGTGCCGTCTTCGATTGCTTGCAGCGCGTTTAGAGCTTCGGCTCCCCGCTCATCCCTGAGCAAGAAACCGATTGTGGCCGAGCCATCGATCACCAGCGCTTTCATGGCTCAAATGCGTCGTCCCTCATTGATCAACTCCTTTGCCGTTTCTCCCTTCGCCAGGGAGAGGCGAGCACGCAGCGCGCGCATCCGGGCAAAGACCGTGCGGTCCCGGGAAACGGGTGTTTCCACAGGCACGAGACGCGCGATTGGGCGCGCATGCTTGGTGATCACGATCTCGCGCCCGCGGCTCACCTGCGCGAGCAGCGCAGGGAGTGTGGTCTTGGCCTCGTAGGCCCCGACTTGCTTGGTTACAGGCATGGTGTTTAGACTGGTCTAACGACTAGTCTAAATAACGTTGAGGGCAAGCGCTTCCGGACGGCTGGCCTCGTGAGGTCTGTTGGGAGGCGCTGGCGCCCCCCTGAGAGCCCGGTCAGACGCCAAGGTCAGAGGATGGGGCAACCGTCTCTCCTGTGCGTTCTTATCCCTTTGCGTCGCCCGATTTTTTCCGCGATGACCGCAGCGGGCGTATCACTCCAATGAAACCCAACGAATCCGTTACCATCACGCGCGCCCGCTTGCAGGCCGCCGCCACTCATGCCGGCGTTTCTCCCGAACAGGCGGAGCGCGTGTGGCAGAATCTGCAGCCGGGTGCGAATGACGCGCCGACTCCGCGATTCGATGCGGAGCATGTCGCCTACTATCTGGGGGCGCTCGTGATCATCGGAGCGATGGGATGGTTCATGACCACCGCATGGGACGTTCTCGACGGATGGGGACTGGCGGTGATCGCGACGTGCTACGGCTTGCTGTTCGGTTTGATCGGACGACGCTTTTGGAACACGCCCGCGCGTCGTACTCCGGGCGGACTGCTCTTGACGGCTGCTGTCTGCATGACGCCGCTGGCGATTTTTGGAGTGCAGAAGGCGACCGGGTTCTGGCCGGTGGCCGACCCCGACAGCTATACGAAGTTCCATCCTTACATCAGCGGCAGCTGGGTCGTGATGGAGCTGGGAACCATTCTGGTCGGCCTGCTCATGCTCCGGAAGTGGCGCTTCCCGTTTCTGACGGCCCCCATTGCCTACGCGCTCTGGTTCGCGTCCATGGATCTACCGGGGCTCTTGTTCTATTCGAGCCCCTTGACCTCGGACCAGAAGAAGTGGTTTTCGATCGCCTTTGGGCTCGTGATGCTGGGTCTCACCTACGCGGCCGATCTGCGGCGAAAGCAGACGGACTTGGCCTTTTGGGGCTACCTGTTCGGGTTGATGGCCTTCTGGGGTGGGCTTACCGCCATGAACAGTGACAGTGAACTCGGTAAGTTCATCTATTGCCTGATCAACCTAGGGCTGATCGGTGTGTCGCTCATCCTCCGGCGCCAGACCTTCGTTGTTTTTGGCGGCATGGGCGCATTCATCTATCTGGTGCACTTGTCCAGCGAGGTCTTTGCCGACTCGTTGGCCTTTCCCTTTGTGCTCAGCTTCCTCGGCTTGGGGATCATCTACCTCGGCGTCCTGTATCGCCGCCAAGGCCCTCTACTGGAGAAGTGGACCCGCGCTCGCATCCTTCCGCTGATCGGAAACTGGATCCCCCCGCCGGCCGGCGACGATCGTGGCTGATCCCAGTGGGGGTTTCTTCATCGCCCCGTCACTACGCTTTGTGCGACTTAGGCGCTCCGCCGTAGCGATCACGAAAAAGAGGGCACCGATCGGTGCCCTCTTTTGACGAACAGAGGCGGCTGCTGTGGCCGGTTTGGGGATCGGGTCCCTCCGCCTACCGGTACTCCTCGCCGGTGGCCGCGTTCACGATCTTGAAGTTCTCGACGTGGTAGTTCGGGTCGGCGCGGAAGGCGAGCTTCACGCCGTAGAGCTTCTCCACGCGCACGAGCAGGTCGGCGTCCTCGCTGCGGAGGCGCTCGAGGATGCCGGGGTGCACGAGCACGCGCAGGCTGTACTCCTTGCCGTCGTTGCGCAGCTGGATGCGGCGGGCGACGGAGCCGAGGCGGCGCTGGAGCTCGACCGACATGGTCGTCGCGCTCTTCACGATGCCGCGGCCGCGGCAGTACGGGCAGTCCGTGTACAGGTTGCTCGAGAGCGACTCCTGCTGGCGCTGGCGCGTCATCTGGAGGATGCCGAGCTGCGAAATCGGGAGGATGTGGTTCTTCGCCTTATCCTCCGCCATCGACTCAACCATCTTCTCGTAGACGCCGTTGCGGTGGCGGCGCTCCTTCATGTCGATGAAGTCGCAGATGATCAGGCCGCCGAGGTTGCGCAGGCGGATCTGGCGCGCGATCTCCACCGCGGCCTCGAGGTTCACCGAGTAGATCGTGTTCTTCTCGTCGCCGGAGCGGTTCTTGTGCGAACCGGTGTTCACGTCGATCGCGATCAGGGCCTCCGTCTCGTCGATGATGATTTCACCGCCACTCGGCAGCGTCACCTTGCGGTGGAAGGTCTGCTCGATCTGGCGCTCGATGTTGAAGCGCTCAAAGATCGGGATGCTGTCCTTGTAGAACGCGATCTTCGAGCTGGAGCGCTTCGAGATCAGGCCAACCAGGTTCGCTGTGCGCTCAAAGTCGTCGCGGTTGTCGATCAGCACGCGGTCGACCTCCTCGGTGAGGAAGTCGCGCACGGTGCGTTCAACGAGGTCCGGCTCCTGGTACAGGTTGGCCGGGGGACGCTCCGACTGCATCTTGGCGCTGATCTCCTCCCACTTCTTGAGCAGGATGTGGAGGTCGCGCACGAAGTACCGGGCCTTCTTGCCTTCGCCGGCGGTGCGGACGATCACGCCCATGCCCTCGGGAATGGTCAGTTCGTTGATCAGCTGCTTGAGGCGCTTCCGCTCGTGGATGTCCTCAATCTTGCGGGAAATGCCGCAGCCGTCGGAGAACGGGGTGAGGATCAGGTAGCGGCCCGGGATCGACAGGTTGGTCGTGGTCCGGGGGCCCTTGGTGCCGATGGGGCCCTTGGTGACCTGGATGACGATTTCGCTGCCGGGCGGGTAGAGGTTGGGGATGTCCTTGACGGTCGGCTCGGCCGTCCGGGGACCGGCGTCCTTCTTCTTGTTGACGCGGACGACCTCGACGGACGAGTCGGCGGCGGCCGGGAGCATGTCCCAGTAGTGCAGGAACGCGTTCTTCGAATACCCGATGTCGACGAACGTGGCCTTGAGGCCCGGATCGAGGTTCTTGATCCGGCCCTTGTAGATGCCGCCGACCATGCGGTCGTCGGAATGGCGTTCGATCTCGAACTTCTCGAGGCGGCCGTCGACGAGCAGCGCCACGCGCTTCTCGAGGGGCTCGGAATTGATGATCAGCTCGCGGTAGGAAGTCTTTTGCTTCTGGAAGACGCTGAGGATCTTTTGGAGCAGCGGGCGTTGTTTGGAGCGTTCGAGGGCGCCGGTCTTGAGATCGGCGGAATTGACCTGCGGGGGTTCGGTGACGGGCGGAGGATTCGTCAGTTCGGCGTCGAACTGGGCGGGATCATTCGGATCGCCGTTGCCGGCGTTGGGTGCGGGGGAGTGCGATGACTCGCTCATGGTGGTGGTTGTCCTGGTTACGGACGGGGCACCTCCGCTCGGCAGTCGCAGTGCAGGAAATTCCGGCAAAGCGGTCGGTATCGATGCAGGCGTTCACACTCATGTGAAGTCCTTGCGGAATCGATAGACGCTTTGGACCAGTCCTTGCAACAAGCAGCAACTGAGAACGAAGGAGCCGCCGTAGCTGATGAAGGGAAGTGGTATGCCCGTGATGGGCACCAGTCCGATGGTCATGGCGATGTTCACGAACACGTGCACCGCGAACAGCACGGTCACCCCGAGAGCGAGGAGTGTGCCGAAGCGGTCCCGGGAGAGACCGGCGATGCGGAGTCCATTGAACATCATTAGCCCAAACAGGCCGAGAACCGTAAGGCTTCCCAGAAATCCTGATTCCTCGGCAATGACCGAGAAGATGAAGTCGTTGTGCGCCACGGCGGGGGGCAGGTACCCCAACTGGGCCTGCGTGCCGCGCGTCCAACCCTTGCCTGACAGGCCGCCACTCCCCACGGAGATGAGCGACTGGTTCAGGTTCCACGCATCCTTCGTCCCCGAGGGATCGATGGTTTCCGGGGCCGCAAACGTGAGGATGCGGTTACGTTGGTAGTCCTTGAGTGGGAACCACGTACGATCCTCGTAAGCCCCTTTTTCGCGATGGAAATCCAGCTTGTTTTCCTGCATGTACCGCACGTACGCGTGGCTGTCCCACGCCACCAGGCCCACGAGCAGCAGGAAGGCTCCCAAGGCACCCGCGAAAAAGCGGGTGGAGAGCTTCGAGACGTAGAGCATGGAGAACGCCATCGGCGGCAACACGATCACCGACTTCAAGTCGGGTTGTAGCATTATAAGCAATACCGGCAAACCCACCGCAAGGGCCAATTTGCCGAGAACTCCCAGGGACTGCTGCACGGAACCGATCGGCGAGCGGACGAGGATGCTGGCCCCGAAGAGCAGGACGCCGACCTTGGCGATTTCGGAGGGCTGGACGGCGAAGAACCCAAAGTCCAGCCAGCGCTGCGCCCCGAATCGCTCCGATCCGATCCCGGGGATCAGCACCAGCAGCAGCGGCACGAGGCACCCAAAATAGAAGAGGTGGGCCACGTTCAGCCAGAAGCGGTAGTCGATGAGTGACACGGCGATGTACAATCCGGCCCCGGCCGCGAGCCAGACCAGTTGCGAGACCCAGTTGTTCTGCGGGGTCGAGAACTGCGCGCTGTAGATGAAGGCCACCCCGATGGCGCTGAGCAGCAGCATCGCGAGCGGCGAAAGCCAGTCCCAGCGACCGCGCGTCGTGGTCCGGAACAGGCGCGTCAGGGCAAGCGGGGTGGAGGTGATCACGACTGGCGAAGAGGCAAACCCACCGGGTCCGTTCCGGCAATCCCCAACCCGCCGACCGGGTCGCCGACCGGGTCGCCGGCCGGGTCGCCCGCGGGCGATCGCGCGTCGCGGGACCGGTGTGGCGTCCGGGCGGAGGAAGCCGGCGCCGCCGCCAAGCGTGGCTCCGGGGTAAATTCTTGTGATTTTCCACCTGCCGCACAGGGTTGTGCGTTCCGTGAGTGCCCGAGCCTCCGAGTTCGCAGTCCTGCTGGCGGTCCAAGACGAGGGTTGGCCCGTGCACTTCGGGGTGGCCGCCGCCGTGGGACTGGTGGTGGGTCTCGGGGTCTCGTGGGTGCTCACCCGCAGCGCCCGAAGGATCGCGGCGTCGAAGGCGGACCAGTTGCTCGACGTTGCCCGCCGCGAGGCCGCCGTCGCCGCCGAGGAGGCCAAGCAGCGCGCGGAAGCCGAAATTCAGCTGCGTCGCGCCGAGTCCAACCGCGAATTCGACCGGCGCGAGATCGAGGTCGACCTCAAGCTCCGTGAACTGCGCTCCCACGAGGAGTCGCTGGTCATCCTCGACCGCCAGATGGAGCAGCGCGAGGAGCGGCTGTCCCGCGAGACCGCCGCCGTCCGCCAGGCCCGCGACGCCATGCGCACGCTGTCGAAGTCGCTCCGGCGGCGGCTGGAGGGTCTGGCCTGCATGGACGGCGAGGACATCCGGCGCCAGCTGCGCGCCGAGGTGCTTTCCGAATGCGAGGATGAGCTGCGGGCGCTCCGCCGCGAGGTGCTGGAGCGTTCCGATCAGGAGGTCGCGAGCGAGGCGAAGCGGATCCTCATCGCCGCAATGCAGCGGCTGGCGTCCCGGCCCAACAACGATCTCACGGCCACGATCGTCCAGCTGCCCAGCGAGGACATGAAGGGCCGGATCATCGGTCGCGAGGGCCGCAACATCAAGGTGTTCGAGGCCGCCACCGGGGTCACGCTGCTGATCGATGAATCGCCGCAGATGGTGTTGATTTCGTCGTTCGACCCGGTGCGCCGCGAGATCGCCCGGATCGCGCTGGAGGGTCTCGTCCTGGACGGCCGCATCCACCCGGCCAGCATCGAGGAATTCGTGAAGCGCGCCCAGGAGGACGTCGGGCTGCAGGCCCAGCGTTCCGGCGACGAGGCGGTGCAGCGGCTCGGGATCAACGGGCTGCACCCCGAGGTGGTGAAGCTGCTTGGTCGGCTCAAGTTCCGGTTCAGCTACACCCAGAACGTCCTCGATCACTCCGTCGAGGTCGGCTTCCTCTGCTCGATCATCGCCAGCGAGGTGGGCCTCGACCCGAACGTCGCCAAGCGCGCCGGGCTCCTGCATGACGTCGGCAAGGCGGTGGACGGCGAGTACGAGGGCAGCCACGCGCACATCGGGGCGGAATTCATCAAGCGGCACGGCGAGAACGCGATCGTGGTCAACGCCGTCGCCGCCCACCACGAGGAGGTGCCGCCCGAGTCCGTCTACGCCGGGCTCGTGATCCTCGCCGACACCGTGTCCGCGGCCCGCCCGGGCGCGCGGGCCGAGTCGATGACCAATTACCTTCAACGACTGGAGCGGCTCGAGCGGCTCGCGCTGTCGCTCGACGGCGTGCAGCAGGCGTTCGCAATCCAGGCCGGCCGCGAGATCCGCGTCGTCGTGGCCCCACAGGTCGTGTCCGACGAGCGAGCGCGGGAACTCGCCAAGACGCTGCGCAACCGCATCGAGGACGAACTCCAGTACCCCAGCACGATCAAGGTCACGGTGATCCGCGAGTCGCGCTTCACCGAGACGGCGACCTGACGTCCGGAGGCGGCGACGCGGCACCGGGGCCGGACGCTGCCCCGGCCCCGGCGCGGAAACGGACACGATCGCGAAAACGGGCGCGGACGAGGGCGCCGCCTCCCGCCGGGTCGCCGATGTGTCGGGGAGAGCGGCGCCTTCGGGATGCACCTTCGCGCTTCCCGTCCGCCCGCCCTTGCGCCACGTTTCCTTCACCATGCCTGATCCGAAGATCCTCGAGTTCTTCCCCAATCCCGCCCCGGCGCGGGAATTCGTCATCGAACACACGCACCACGAGTTCACCTCGGTGTGCCCGATGACGGGGCATCCCGACTTCGCCACGATCACGCTGCGGTACGTCGCCGACGCGCGCTGCGTTGAGTTGAAGTCGCTCAAGCTCTACTTCCACGCCTTCCGCAACGAGGGCATCTTCTTCGAGGCAGTGACGAACCGGATCTGCGACGACCTCGGGCGTGCGCTGGAGCCGCGGCAACTCACCGTCATCTCGCACTGGAAGGCCCGCGGTGGGTTCACGTCGGTCGTGACCGCCGAGTGGTCGCCGGCGGTCAGCAAGCCCCCGCGACGGAAAGCGAAGGCTCGACGCAAGCCCCGCGCCTAGGCGTGTCGCCAAGGCCGAAGGCTGCCGAACGCTCACCGACCGGGACTTGTGAGACCGTCGCGCGCCTAGGAGGCGGGGCGGGGGTTGAGTGCCACGACGATGGCGGCGTGCAGTTCGGGGCCGGCGGCGATCGTGGACGCGGCTGGGTAGGCGGGGCCGCCCTGCCAGTCCGAGATCACGCCGCCGGCGCCGCGGATCACCGGGACCAACGCGGCGATGTCCCACGGATTCATGATTGGATCGAGCATCACGTCGGCCCAGCCCGAAGCGACGAGCAGGTAGCCGTAGCAATCGCCCCACGTGCGGCTGAGCCGCACGCGCTGCTGCAAGGCGGCGAAGGCCGCGCCGTCCTGGTACCGCGCCGGATTGAGCGGATCGCTGGTCAGCAGCGTGGCCTCGTCGAGGCGAGCGCACGGACGCATCTGCACCGCGCGGCCGTTGAGTTCGGTGCGCTGGCCGTCGCCGATCATCAGTTGGCGCAGGATCGGCTGGTGGATCACGCCGAGGACCGGTTGGCCCTGGTGGAGCAGAGCGATGAGCGTCCCGAAGAGCGGGCACGCGGTGGTGAACGACTTCGTGCCGTCGATCGGATCGAGGACCCAGACCCACTCGGCGTCCGGACGCTCGCTGCCGAATTCCTCGCCGATGATGCCGTGGGACGGGAAGGCCTTCTGGATCTGCGCACGCATCCGTTCCTCGGCGCCGCGGTCGGCGGCGGTGACCGGGGACTGGTCGGACTTGAGCTCGACCGCGAGATCGCTCGCGCCGAAGAACGGGCGGATGAAGTCGCCGCTGGACTCCGCCAGGTCGAGCGCCAGACGTCGGTAGGCCTCCGGGATCATGCGTCGAGGAAGGCATTGCTTTCGCCGGGAATCGACTCTCATTTTCGGCGTCCCCCGGACCCTGATGTCGTGGACCGAACATCCCATTCACTTCCTCGACTTCGAGGGCAGCCGCGCTTCCGGCGTGCTGGAGTACGGCGTGGCGGTGTTGCGCGGCGGGATCATCGTCGAGACGCAGACTCGGATCTGCGGGGCGACGGGACGCGTGACCGAGGCGGATGCCGCGGTGCACGGCTTGCGGGAACCGGACGTGGCGGCGGCTCCGCCCTTCGCGGATGAGTGGGACCGGTTCGCAGATTTGCGGGAGCGCGGACCCTTCGCGGCGCACTACGCCGGAGTGGAGAACGCGTTGCTCAAGGCGGCGTGGCCGTACCCACGGACCTCGCCCGACTTCGCGCGGCCCGGCGAGACGGTGATTGAGTGGGGACCGTGGATCGACACGGCAGCCCTCTACCGCCAGCTTTACCCGACGGTGGGGACCGGACGCCTGGACGCGCTCGTGGCTGCGGCCGGGGCGCAGGAGGAACTGGACGCGCTGGCGGCGCGGCACTGTCCACCCGCGCGACGGCGCTACCATGCTGCGCTTTACGATGCGCTGGCCGGCGCGCTGCTCCTCGCCGTGCTCGGCCGTGATCCCGCGGTGGCGGTCCTCTCGCTGCCCCAACTCCTCGCGCTCAGCGCGATGGATCCGGAACGCCGCGACGACCTCCTGCAGCGGGAATTGTTCTGAACCGGGTCGGCCAAGGCAACCGTGGTCAGCCCGGCGTCGGGCCTTGCGGTGCGGCTGCCTGGATGGCGGCGTGCGGTGCGAAGCGGCGGAGCAGCGTGTCCACGGAGACCTCGGCGAGCGAGCGGACGCGCCAGTCGACGTGATCGAACACGTGGTGGGCGGTGGACGGGTTGGGCGCGACGACGCACCACAGCCCGGCGCGCTTGGCGGCGAGGGAGCCGGTGTGGGAATCCTCCAGCGCGACCGCCTCGTGGGCGCGCAGCCCGAGGTGGCGGAGGGCGAGGCGGTAGAGATCGGGCTCCGGCTTGGGCGCCTTCACGTCATCGCGGCAGGCGAGGGCCTTGAACCGCGGCAGCAGGCCGAGACGGCCCAGATGCTTCTCGCAGTGCTCGTGATCGGAATTGGAGGCGAGAGCGATCGGCCAGCCCGCGGCGGCGGCGGCGTCCATCAAGTCGAGCACCCCCGGCAGGATCGGCTGGGCCAGCGTGCGCCGTCGACGGTGGTGGGTGAGCTGATGTTCCAGTTCGACGCGATCGGCGTCGGCGCCGAAGGCGCGCCACGGATCGAAGGCGTAGTTGGCGTGGCCGACGCTGCGGATGAAGAGATCGCGCTCGAACGGCAGTCCGTGCGCCGCGTGGACATCGGCGAAGGCGTCGATCAACGGCGTTTCCGTGTCGAGGATCAGACCATCTAAGTCGAAGACGAGGGCGCGCGGCATGGCGGGGAGGGGAGCGAATCAGAAACACGGGGGGAAGCAACGGCGGCGGTGAGCGACTTTTCTGGCGACAACGCCGGCGGCCCGCGGCAGCGTGGCGGGCGGTGCACTCCCTCGTCCCGCCCGCTGATCCGCCGCCCTCCCGCCGCATCGGCGCGCGGGGTGCCGGCGTGGCGCCGCGCGCCGCGGTGCCGCGTGGCCGGACGGCCCGGTGGGCGGTGCGGGTTTGGGCGGCGGGCCTAGCGGGTGCGCTCGGACTCGGGGCGGAGGTGATGGCGGCGTCCCCGGCGGCGGAGCGCGCGACGGTGGCGGCGGAGGGCGGACTCGAGGGCTGGCCGCGGCGGGTGGAGGATGCGCTGGGCCGCCGGGTGGAGGTCGCCTCGCGGCCGGCGCGCATCGTGTCGCTGACGCCCGGCAACACGGAGATCCTGTTTGCGATCGGTGCGGGCGGGCGGGTCGTTGGCGTGACGGCGTGGTGCAACGCGCCGGAGGCGGCCCGCGCGCTGCCGAAGGTCGGAGGGTTTGCGGCGACGACGGTGAACCTTGAGGCGATCGTCGCGCTGCGGCCCGATCTGGTGGTGGCCGGGGATGAGGCGCACCGCCTCGTGGTGGAGACGCTGGGCGGGCTCGGTGTTCCGGCCCTCGCGGTGAAGGTCCGGAGCTTCGCGGACCTGTTCGCGCTGATGCGGCGGCTGGGGACGCTCACGGGCGAATCGGAACCGGCGGAGCGCGTGGTGCAGGGCCTTGAACGCCGCGTGGCGGCGGTGGCCGCGCGCACGGCGGCGATTCCGGCGGAGCGCCGCCCGCGTGTTTACTGGGAGGTCTTTGACGCTCCCCTGATGACGGCGGGACGCGCCAGCATGCTCGGTCAGCTGATTGAACTGGCGGGAGGGCGGAACCTCTTTGCGGACCTGCGCGAGGAGTATCCACAAATTGGAGCCGAGGCGGTGGTGGCGCGGGATCCGGAGGTGATCCTTGGCGCGGACATGGCGTCGACGGGCGCCGGGGCGCTGACGGCGGCGGGCCTCCGGGCGCGGCCGGGGTGGGCGGGGCTGGCGGCGGTGCGGAGCGGTCGGGTGATCGCGCTGCCGGCGGATCCCGTGTCGCGGCCGGGGCCGCGGCTGGTGGATGCGTTGGAACAGGTGGAGGCGCTGCTGCACGGCGCCGAAGCGAGCCGGCGGTCGGCGGAGGACGGACGATGACGCCGCCGCAGCAGACGGATCGCGAGCGGGTTCGCCGCGGGGCGCGGCCACCGTGGCGCGGCTTGCTGATCCTGACCGGCATCCTCGGCGTGAGCGTGTGGGCGAGCCTGAGCGTTGGCTCGCGCTGGCTGGGTCCCTTGGACGTCTGGCGGGCGCTCGTCGGGGATGCGGAGAGCGATGCCCTCGTGCGGGTGATCGTCTGGGAGCTGCGCTTTCCCCGCACCCTGCTGGCGGTGCTGGTGGGGGCGGCGCTGGCGATGGCGGGGGCCTCGTTTCAAGCGCTCTTCCGGAATGCGCTGGCGGATCCCTACGTGATCGGTGCCTCGAGCGGAGCCGCGTTGGGCGCGACGCTGGCGATGACCCTCGGATGGTCGGTGGGGCTGGCCGGGTTCGGACCCCTGCCGCTGGCGGCATTCCTCGGGGCGCTGGGGGCGGTGTTGATCACGCTGCTCCTGGCAGAAAGCGCGGGGGCGGAGTCGGGCTCGGTGACCTCGCTGCTCCTTGCGGGCACGGCGCTCGGGGCGATGCTCTCGGCGGCGGTGTCGTTCCTCCTCGTCTGGCGGGATCAGCCCTGGTTTCAGGTCTTCAACTGGCTGCTTGGCAGCTTTTCGGGTCGCACCTGGGTGCAGGTGGCGGTCGGCTGGCCCTACCTCGCGGTGAGTGCGTTGGCGCTTTGGTTCGCGTCGCGTCCGCTGGATGCGCTGGCGGGTGGGGATGCGGTGGCGCGGAGCCTTGGGCTGGCGGTGCGCCCGGCGCGGCTCGCGGTGATTGCGGCGGCGACGCTGGCGGTGGCGGTGGCGGTGGCGGTGAGCGGCATCATTGGCTTCGTCGGACTGATTGCCCCGCATGCGGCGCGGCGGCTCTTTGGGGCGGGGCACCGGCGCCTCCTGCCGGCGAGCGGACTCCTTGGGGCAATCCTGCTCGTCTGGGCGGATGTGGGTGCCCGGACCGTGCTGGCGCCGGTGGAGATCCCGGTGGGCATCGTCACGGCGCTGATTGGCGGCCCCTTCTTTCTGGTGCTGCTGCGGCGGCGGGGAGGACGCATCGCATGAACGCCGCCCTCAGCGTGCGCGGGCTGGCGTGTGGGTACGCGGACCGACGCGTCCTGACGGATGTTTCGCTCGACCTGCGGGCCGGTGAAGTGCTGGCGCTGATTGGCCCCAACGGCTCGGGCAAGACGACGCTCCTGCACACCCTGGCGGGCCTGCTGCCTCCGCAGGCGGGGGAGATGGCGTGGGACGGCCGTTCGCTCGATGGACTCGGGCGACGGGAGCGGGCGTGCGTCCTTGCGCTCTCGCCGCAGCGCGCGGAGGAAGCGGCGTGGCCGCTGACGGTGGCGGAGGCGGTGGCGCTGGGGCGGGCGCCGCACCGCGGATGGTTCCGGCCGCTGACGGCGGAGGACGAGGACGTGGTGGGGCGGTCGATGCGGCGCCTTGGAGTGGCGACGCTGGCGGAGCGCCTCCTGCCCGGTCTTTCCGGCGGTGAACTCCGCCGCGTGCTGCTCGCCCGCGCCCTGGCGCAGGAACCACGGGTGCTCCTGCTGGACGAACCGGCGAGCTATCTTGACCTGCATTACCAGGCGGAACTGCTGGGCATCGTGCGGAGCCTCGCGGTGGAGGACGGCGTGGCGGTGGTGTTGACGCTGCACGACCTTGCGCTGGTCGCGGCGGTGGCGGACCGCGTGGCGCTGCTCGCGGACGGACGATTGCGGGCGGTGGGTGAGCCCGGCGCGATCCTCTCGGCCGAGCACCTCGTGCCCGTGTTCGGGCCGCACCTCGAAGTCCTTCCGCATCCCCGCGGCGGCGGCCCCCTGGTGCTCCCGCGCCTGCCCGGATCGCCGTGAACGGCGGCTAAATCCAGTTTCGCCGCCGCAGGTAGAACAGGATCGCGACGGTGCCGGTGAGCGTGAGCGCCCACGCCGCGACGTAGCCGAAGCGGGAGGCGAGTTCGGGCATCCGCTCGAAGTTCATGCCCCACCAACTGCTGACCAGCGTGACCGGGATGGTGAGGGCGGTGATGGCCGTGATGACCCGGATGCCGGTGTTGGCCTCGTGATTGGATTTGTTGAGGTAGACCCGGAACGACAGGATCAACTGGTCGGCCCACGCGCTGGCCTGCGCCTCGATGCGACTCAGGTCCTCGGTCAGGTCGCGCAAGTAAGGCACGATGACGGGACGGATGAGCCGATTCGCGCCGCTGGAGAGGACGCTGGCGATTTCGCGTTGCGGGCGCACGATCTGGCGGAGGGCGGAGAAGCGCTTGCGCAGGCTGGCCACCCGCGGAAACAGCTTGGAGGCTGGCATGTCGCGCAGCACGCCCTCCTCGATGGCCTCCAACTCACGGCGCAGTTCGTTGAGGACCGGTTGGTAGGCCTCGACCATCAGGTCGAGCAGCGTGTGGGCGAAACGGTCGGGGCCGCGGACCGGGGTGGACGGGTTGCGCAGGCAGCGGTCGATGGCGGCTTGGATCGGTCGGAGCGGCTTGCGGTGGAAGCTGACGAGGAAGTTCCGTCCGAGGAACAGATCGATCTCGGTCGTGTTGAACTGCGGCACCTGCACGTCCTCGACGGCGTGCATCACGAGGTACAGGTAGTCCTCGTAGTCCTCGAGTTTCGGGAAAGGTGAATCGGTGACGCAGTCCTCGATGGCCAGCGGGTGGAAGGCGAATGTCGTCTCGAGCACGAGCTTGATTTCCTCCTCGGTGGGTGCGCAGAGATCGACCCAGAGCATGATCCCGGGCTCGTGGCGCAGGGTGGCCAGCGTCTCGGGCGACGGATTCTGTGCGGCGAGGCGCGTGTCGCGGTAGACGAGGGTGGTGATCATGGCCGGAGGGCGGGCCGGAGCGACGGGAAGCGCGGGAGCGGGTTCAGATCCAGCGCCGCCGCTTGCACCACCGCCACATCACGAACGTGAGGCACGCGGTGACGGCGGCGACGATCGGGTAGGCGTAAGGTGAGCGCAGCTCGGGGATGCTGGTGAAGTTCATCCCGTACCACGACGAGATGATGCTGGCGGGCAGGCTGATGGCGGTGAGAGCGGTGAGGACCTTGATGCCTTCGTTGGCCTGGAAGCCGGATTTATTGAGGAACAACTCGAACGAGATGAGCAGCCGATCGGCGAAGGATGCCGCGGTCTCGTCGATCCGGATCAGATTGTCGCGCAGATCGCGGAAGTACGGCAGCATGACGGCGCGGATCATCTTGGACTCCCCGCGCGCGAGCCGGGAGATCATCTCGCGCTGCGGGCGGATGATCTCGCGCAAGTGAGAAATCTCGCCCCGCACCTCGATGAGCTGATTGGTCAGCTTGATGTTGCGCGGGGAGAGCACTTGCTCCTCGAGTTCCTCCAATTCGCCCCGCAACTCGTCGGTCACCGGGATGAACAAGTCGACCACCGCGTCCATCAGCAAGTGCGCCAGCCGGTCGGGACCGCGGGCGAAGACCCCGGTGGACTTGATGCAGCGCTCCTTGGTGGCGGCGATGGATTTGAGCGGGGCGATGTGGTAGGTGACGAGGAAGTCCTTGCCAAGGAACAGGTCCAACTCGGTCGTGTTGAACTTCTCGGTGCGCGTGAAGTCGACGGCGTGGGTGACGAGGAAGAGGTAGTCGTCGTAGTCCTCGGACTTCGGCAACGAGTTGGGCGTCCGGCAGTCCTCGATGGCGAGGGGGTGGAACTGGAAGACGCCCTCAAGGATTTGCTTCACCTCGTCGGCGGTGGGGTTTTCGAGGTCGACCCACAGCGTCAGCCCCTTGTCAGCCCGGACGAGGCGCAGGGCCTCGAGCTCGAGGTCGCGGCCGACGAGCTTGCCGTCGCTGAAGACGAACGAGTGGATCATGCGCGGGGGGATGGTTGGGGGGCCGTGGAGCCGAGGCAAGCGCGCGGCGGCGAGGGGGGCGCTCCGTAATGACCGTGGAGTTGCCGCCCGGGAACACGATCGGCGGGGCAGGAAGGAAGGATGGCGGCGGAAAGTGGGAAAACCGTTTGACCGCCGCGGCTTGCCTCACTACCCGTTGTGGCCTTGTTTTTTGAGTCCCACTAGGGGTTGTGGTTGGCAAGGTGTGGATAACTTCCAACATCTTTTCATGGCCGGACCCGTTCCGGTCGCTGAAATGACTCTTCGCGGGGCTCGTTTCAGACCCATCCCCGTTCTGCCCCGTTTCCCTTCCTCGCTCTCCATCCTCTCCCCCGGTTCCCACGATGCAAAAGTCATTCTCAGTCGGATCGAAGACCTTCCTCCTCGATCAGGCGAAGGCCGAGGAGGCCTTCGCGGCGAAGCGCGTCATCAACGGTCGCGAGACCATGACCTTCAACCTGTTGCCGCTGAAGTACCAGTGGGCGTACGACCTCTACCGGAAGATGAAGGCGAATCATTGGGAGCCGGAGGACATCCCGATGGGCAAGGACATCGAGCAGTGGCGGGATCAGAAGCACGTCTCGGATGTGGAACGCTGGATCATCCGGATGGGCATTGGATATTTTTCCGCGGCCGAGGGCATTGTCGGGGACAACATCCAGCACGTCGTGCGTGAACTGGTGACGGCGCCGGAGCTGAAGCTCGTGCTGGGTCGGCATGCGCATGAGGAGAACATCCATGCCGACTCGCTGCTCTACATGATCTCCTCGCTCGGGATCAACCCGCACGAGTGCGAGGCGATGTTTGAGGACGTGCAGACGATCGTGCGGAAGAATGAATTCGTGACGCGCATCTCGCGCGACCTGCGCCGCGATCTGGACCTCACGCAGCCCGAGAACAAGCGCCTGCTGGCCAAGAACATCTTCGTCTTCGGGCAGTGCATGGAAGGCACGCAGTTCTACGGCCTCTTCGGCATGGTGCTGTCGCTGTACCGGCAGAACAAGTTCCCGGGCATCGGGCAGATGTTCCGCTACACCCTGCGAGACGAGAGCAACCACATCGAAGTGTTCCGCAACCTCTTCATGGACCTCGTGGAGGAGAACCGGGAGGTCTGGACGGCGGAGTTCAAGGAGGAGCTGCGCGCCACGATGGCGGAGGCGGTGCAGTTGGAGAAGGAGTTCATCCGCGACTGCCTGCCCGTGAACGCGGTCGGCCTCGCGGTGGACGAATTCCTGCTCTACATTGATTACATCGCGGACCGCCGCCTCGAGGGCGTCGGCCTCGCGCCGCTCAGCCCCGGGGTCAAGAACCCGCTGCCCTGGCTGGCCGAGATGATGGACATCAAGAAAGAGCAGAACTTCTTCGAAGGCCGGGTCACCGAGTACCAGAAGGCATCGGCCCTGGAGGTCGCCCACGACGACGAACTCTGATCGCCATTGGCTGGCGAAATGCTCGATTGGCCGCCTGAAAACGGCAGGATTTGCCGACTCCGGATGACGGGTTGAACCACAACCCGTTGTGGCAAGTTGGTAAAGCGAGCGCAACCGATGGTGAATTTTTAAGATTCTGTCAGCCTTCGGCTTGACGCCCGATTCGTGGCGCGGCTGAGTTTGGAGCCTTCTCCGAAAGAACGACGAATGGTTCCCTGAAGCCGCGTTTTTCCTCCTCCCGCCCTTTCCATTCGTGCTCCTTCACCCGCCGGGGTTGTTCCCCGGCTTTTGCCTCGCTTAGTACCCCCGTCGCCTCTGACCCGCCTCTTCGGCTGAGCTTCCTGAAACCCCTGCAGGAAACCCTCTGGCCGATGCTTCTGCCTCGTCGCCGCTCCGTCCCTTTTCCCGTTCCACCTTTACCGCCCGTTTCGACCCTTCCCGGATGAATCCCTCCCTTTCGCACGACCTCGCGCTCAAGCGCACCGTTCACACGCCCGTCGAGAAGAAGCCGCACTTTGCGTGGCGCGACCTCATGGCGGGCGAGTCGCTGACGGTGCCGGCGATCACGCTGCTTTGTCCGCATGGCGAGGAGCGTTTCGACGTCAGCGAGGTCGCTGACACCCTCGGCAAGGCGTTGACGAATGTCCTGCTGGCGAAGGGTGAGCGCGACATCTTCACGACCGAGCACCGGGCGTGGGTGGTGAACATCGTGCGCGAGCTCGTGGCGACGCTCTCGGATCAGGCCCGCCGGCAGTCGCCGCTGCGTCTGTCGCTGAACGGACTGTACGAGCTGATCGAGAAGACGCTGGTCGACAACAACGCCTACGACGTCGCGAAGAGCCTTCTCCTCAACCGCAGCCACAAGCTGGCCGTGGAGCGTCCGTCGTCGGCGACGAGCCACATCCGCGTCATCCGGCGCAACCATCAGGTGGTGCCGTTCGTCGAGCAGAAGATCGAGATCGCGGTCCGCAAGTCGTTCCTGTCGCTGCGCCGCGATTCCGCTCCGGCGGTCGCGATCACGCAGGCGGTCGCGGCGCGTGTGCATGCGTCCAAGCAGACCTTCGTCCACATCGAGGAAATCCAGGACATGGTCCAGGAGGAGTTGATGAAGGCCGGCCACTACAAGGTGGCGGAGGCCTACATCCTGTACCGGGCCGAGCGTGCGGTGACCCGCGATGCGGGGCTCGTGCCGGCGGGTGCGGCCGAGGCCGGGGCGACGGCCGCGCCAGCGGCGCCGGGTCAGGAAACGATGGTGGTGGTGAAGCGCGCCAACCGGGAGACGTACTTCTGGGACGCGATCGACCTGCGCAAGCGGATCGAGTTCGCCCGCATCGGACTTGATCTCTGCCTGACGAACGAGCAGATCGAGGCTGAGCTGCGGCGCTCCGTCTTCGATCAGATCTCGCAGCGCGACCTCGACGCGACGATCATCCTCAATTCCAAGACGCTGATCGAGCGCGACGCCGACTTCGCGAAGTTTGCGGGCCGCATCCAGCTGACGTACATCTACGAGGAAGTGCTGGGTTGGGACATCGTGCGCGACGGCATCGGCGCCCTCCGCGCGGCGCACCAGCGGGCGTTCCGCAAGTACCTCGAACACGGCGTCGCGATCAAGCGCCTCAACGCGCGCCTCCTTGAGCTCGACCTCGACACGCTCGCGGCGGCGCTCGATCCGTCGGCCGACCTTGAGTTCGACTTCCTCGGCATCCAGACCCTCTACGACCGGTACCTGATCATCGACAAGACCCGCAAGCCCTCGCGCCGCATCGAGACGCCGCAGTTCTTCTGGATGCGGGTGGCGATGGGGCTCTTCATGGACGAGACGCCCGGCGCCCGCGAGGAGCGGATCAGCGGCCTGTACGATCTCTACAAGAACCGCCGCTTCTGCAGCTCGACCCCGACGCTCTTCAACTCGGGCACGCTGCATTCCCAGCTTTCCTCCTGCTACCTCTACTACGTCGACGACTCGCTCGAGGGCATCATGTACCGCGGCATCGCGGAAAACGCCCAACTTTCGAAGTGGGCCGGCGGCCTTGGCGGTTCCTGGACCGCGGTGCGCGGCACCGGCGCCTACATCGGTGGCACCAATGGCGAATCGCAGGGCGTGATTCCCTTCCTCAAGCTGCACAACGACCAACTCGTCGCCGTCAACCAGGGCGGCAAGCGCAAGGGTTCCGGCTGCGCGTACCTCGAGACGTGGCACAACGACATCTTTGAGTTCCTCGAGCTGCGCAAGAACACCGGCGATGACCGCCGGCGCACGCACGACATGAACACGGCGAACTGGATTCCCGACCTGTTCATGAAGCGCATGGAGGCCCGCGGCTCCTGGACGCTCTTCCGCTCAAACGAGGTCAAGGATCTCCACGACCTCTACGGCCGCCGCTTTGAGGAGGCCTATCTCCGCTACGAGAAGCTCGCCGAGGAAGGAAAGATCTTCGGTCAGAAGATCGAGGCGCTGGAGCTGTGGAAGCGGATGCTCTCGATGCTGTTCGAGACCGGCCATCCTTGGATCACGTTCAAGGACGCGTGCAACATCCGCTCGCCGCAGGACCATGTGGGCGTGATCCATTCATCGAATCTCTGCACCGAGATCACGCTGAACACCTCGAACGACGAGACCGCCGTGTGCAATCTGGGCTCGGTCATCCTCGAGACCCACCTGCTGCCGGACGGCTCGCTCGACCATGCGAAGCTGCGCGAGACGATCCGCCTCGCGGTGCGCGCGCTCGACAACGTCATCGACATCAACTTCTACCCGACCAAGGCCGCCGAGACGTCGAATCGCCGCCACCGGCCGATCGGCCTCGGCGTCATGGGCCTCGCCCATGCGCTGTACCTGCGCGGACACGCCTTCGCGTCTGACGAAGCCGTCGCGTTCAACGACGAGGCGATGGAGGCGATCGCCTACTACGCCTACGAAGCGTCGTCCGATCTCGCCGCGGAGCGCGGCACGTACTCGTCCTACAAGGGCTCGAAGTGGGACCGGGGCCTGCTGCCGCAGGACACCATTGATCTGCTCGAGCAGGAACGCGGCGTCGCCGTCGAGGTCCCGCGTGGCGGCCGTCTCGACTGGACCCCGCTCCGCACCAAGATCGCGGCCCAGGGCATGCGCAACAGCAACGTGCTCGCGATCGCCCCGACGGCCACGATCTCGAACATCACCGCGACGTCGCCGTGCATCGAGCCGACGTACAAGAACCTGTTCGTCAAATCGAACCTCTCCGGAGAGTTCATCGTCCTGAATCCGTTCCTCGTGAAGGACCTCAAGTCGCGCGGGCTCTGGAACCAAGAGATGATCGACAACCTGAAGTACTTCGACGGCGAGTTGAAGGACATCGAGGCGGTCCCGGCGGACCTCAAGGCGAAGTACCTGACCGCGTTCGACATCGATCCGAAGTGGGTCGTCGACGCGGCGGCGCGCCGCCAGAAGTGGATTGATCAGGCGCAGAGCGTGAATCTGTGGCTGCGGACCCCGGACCTGAAGAGCCTGAGCCACATGTACCGCCACGCGTGGCATGCCGGTCTCAAAACGACGTATTATCTCCGCACCCTCGGTGCCTCGAACATCGAGAAGGCCACGGTCGCGGCGAAGAAGGAGGTCCGCATCGGTGCCGGCACGTCCGCCTCGGCCGAACCCGCCGCTGCGTCGGTGGCCGCGGTGTCTGCGGCCCCGACGGTGCCCGCTCCCGCCGCTGCCGACTCCTCCGGCGCCAAACGCACCTTTACCGCCGAGCAGAAGCTCGCGTGCAGCATCGAAGCGATGCGCAACGGCGGCGAGTGCGAGGCCTGTCAGTAGGCGGCCGCTTCGGACCGCCCCCGTTTCCCGGCCGACCTTCCCGGCCCGGAGCCCCACTTCCGGCGCCGGAGCCGTCGCGGAGGGATTGACCGGGCGCGTTTCCCGGCCAACCCTCGCGGCATGGAGTGGAAACCGTTTCTTGTTTCGGGCCTGTTCCTTCTCGGGGGCGGCGTAGCGTGGGCGGGCTCGGGCTGGACGGCGACGGAGTCCCGTCCCAACGTGCTCGGCCAGCGGAAAACGGTGGTTCGCGACACGGCCGGCCGGGAAGTGGGCGCAATCGTGTCCCGCCCCGTCAACGCGCTTGGGGAGATCCGCGCGGAGGTCCGTGACGCCTCGGGCCGGCGCGTCGGCGAAATGGTCACGCGCCAGCCGAACGCCTTGGGTGAGACCCGCACGGAGGTGCGCGACCTCCGGGGGCGCCGCGTCGGCGAGGCGGTGTCCCGTCCGCCGAACGCGCTCGGAGAGACGAAGACCGTGTTTCGCGATCTGGCGGGCCGTGAGACGGGCCGGGCCACGACCCGCGTGCCGAATGTTCTCGGGCAGCGTCAGACCCGGATCGAGGGGCAGGTCCCCCTGCTTTCCGGATCGCCAGCCGCACCGCGGCGCTGACTAGGCGCGCGCAGCTGGGTCGGTGGCGGCGCGCCCGGCCGTGGCGCGCGGTTCGCGGACGACGAACAGGTAGCCGGCGGCGGCGACGAGGGAGAGGACGAGATTCGCGGTGAACACGGCCGGGTAGCTCCCGGTGGCGTCGATCACGACGCCGGAGAGCGTGGAACCGAGGACGACGAACCCGACGACCATGACGTTGCCCACGGCGATCAAACGGCCGGCGGGGATGCCGGGGCACAATTCAGCGCTCAAATTGGCGAGCACCGCGGCGGCGGCGAACGGACAGGCGGCGTAGAGCGTGAAGGCCACGTACCAGACCGGGAGACTCCGGCTGACGAGGCAGAGCAGGAAGGCGGTGGCGAGCAGCAGGCCGCAAATCGCGCCGATGATCCGGAAGCCGTGACGGTCGGCGAGCCTTCCCAGCAACGGCCCGGCGACGGTGAGGGCGACGAGGTAGAGCGGGACGAACAGGCCGAGTTCCCGTGCGGACGCGCCCAGTTCGGAGCGGGCGGCGGCGACCATGAACGGCGCGTTGGTCGCGGCGACCACCAGCAGCGTGTGGAAGAACATGAAGCTCCGGTAGTGCGCATCCCACCACCGCTCCCGCACCAGCGCGACGACGTGCGCTGCGAGCGACCCACGGGTCCGGTGCTCGTCGCGCAGGTGGACCGGGTGCACGTGGTCGCGCGTCCGGAGCAGGACCAGGCACGAGAGGAAGTAGATCACGCAGCCCACCGTGAAGCTGACGCGGAAGTTGAGCGGCGTGCTCCAGCGGGCGAGCAGCCAGGCGGCGAGTCCGCTGACCGCGAGCCCGGAGATCCCGGCGCCGACGGCCCGCCATCCCAGCAACTCCCCGCGCCGGTGGCCCGGCGTGTTGTCGGTGATGATTTCCCAGTAGAGAGAGTTGAGCGCGCACGGCACGGCGATTGAGATCAGCACCGTGACGGAGTAGAGCAGCGCGTGCGTGCCGGTGGACCACGCCTCGCCCCAGACGATGGCGGCGGCGGAGTAGGCGAGCAGCGGCAGCATGCTCACCGTGATCGGCAGCACGACGGCCCGCAGACGGTCGGCGGGACGCACGAAGTAGCCCACGAGGAGCTGGACGGCCGAGAAGGTGGGCGTGCTCGCGAGGATCAGCCCCACCAGCAGTTGCGGGGCGCCGAGCGTGGCGAGGTAGGCGGGGGCGAACGTGGTGTAGAGCGCGAACGGCGCGCCCAGGCCCCAGAGGAATTCCCAGCCCGCGAAGACCGTGCGGTTGCGCGGGTAGTCGGCCCGGATGGAAGCCTCGTGCGCGGCGGCATCCGCCGGGATCCGGCTGGCGAGCCCCGGGAGGAGCCGCGGGCGACGTGCGGATCCCGACTCAGCTCCCGAGGGCTGCACGGTCCGCCTCCGTCATGTCCTGAGGCCGCGGCTGCGGGCGCCACGGCAGTTTCAGGACGACCATCGCGGTGGTCGCAATCAGGAGCACGAGGGCGGCGACGAAACTCGCGCGCAGCCCCCAGTTGTCGGAGATGAAGCCATACCCCACGGGGGCGAGGGCGACGAAGGCGGAGATGAGCATCAGGACGGAAATGTTCCGGCGCACCTGGGAGCGCGGGGAGCACTGGGCGGGATAATTGAGGTAGTAGACGCCGAAGAGCTCGCCGGCGCCGTTGATCCCGAAGGCGAGCAGGAACCAGTAGCCCGGCACGAACATCACCCACAGCACCCCGAGCATGAGCAGTCCTGCCGTGACCAGCAACGGGACCTTGGGGTTGGTCCGGACCAGCAGCCACCCGAGGAGGAAACCGGCGAGGATCTTGAACGTGAACCGCAGGGTGAGTTGGTACCCGGCGAGGTTTTCGGCCGGCTGCCCGACGGCCTCCTGGGTGAAGATGCTCATGTTGATCTGCACCATGTTGCCGGAGTACATCAACAGGTACGCGAGGCACGCGATGAGCAGGATCGGGTAACCGAGCACGGCCCGGAACCCACCGACGATGCCGTCCGGGAACGACTGCCGCGGCGGTTCGTGGGCCGGGATGGGGAACGTGTAACGGGAGGCGAGCCAAGCGGAGATGATCGTGCAGCCCGCGCTGATGGTGAAGAGCAGCGCATAGCTGTACGGGTAGACGGGGGCCCACGCCTCGGGAAGGCGGAAGTCGAAGAGCTTGCCGTTCATCAGCAGCTGGGCACTGAGGGAACCGAGGGCGGCGAAGGCTGGACCCACGCCGAAGGCCAGGCCCAGGGCGCGGCCGCGGAGCTTTCGCGAGACGCCTCGATCCAGCACTTCCCAGCCCAGCGCGCCGATCAGCGGCACCGAGATGCCCACCAAGGCGGCGTGGATCATCAGTGCCGTGACGATCGCGGTCGTGCCGGGCTGGGCGACGAGGACCGTCGCGACCATCAGCCCCGCCGCAGCCATCAGCAGATACGCGCCGGAGAGCAATCGCTTGAGCAAACGCGCCTGCGGAAAAAGCCAGGCGATCACCACCGTTGTCCAAGCCATGCCGAGGAAAACGGCGCTCGGGAGATTCGCGATCGTGTCCGAAGTTTGCAGCCGCTTGCAGAGACTCGCCTGCATGAACCCGATGTAGAGCGCGGGTGCGGCGAAGTACGTGATTGAAATCTGCGCGGCGTAGAGCAGGGCGTTGCGGCGCTGGTCGCGCTCGGACGGCAGGCCAAAGTCGCCGGCTCCGGTCGGGGTGGGGGTAGCCGGATTCGAACTCGACATGACGGAGTGGGGTGGGGTGGAGCCGGCGGAGTCGGACTCCACGAATCCGTGATCACTCTGCCGTTGTATACACGGTGCGACTCCCGCATACTGCTCGTCAACCGCGAATCGGCATGATCATCGACAGTCACGCCTATTGTTTCACGGCGCCGGACACGCCGGCGGGCCATCCCTCGGCGGAGGCGCATCTTGCACTCTGGCAGGTGCAGACGGCGTTGCATCACCAACCGGCGTTCCGGACGCGGGACCGGCGGCGGGGCGACTCCCGGCGACTGCTGGCGCCCACGCCGAAGGATCCGCTCCGGCTGGCGTCCGGGATGAACTTCCGGGTGGACCCGGTGCTGAACCGACTGACGTGGACGATGGACGGGGAGGACTACGCCAAGCAGCAGTTCCCGCCGAATGTCGTGGCCTTCTCGGCGGGGGCGTTGGTGGCGGAGATGGATCACGCCGACGTGGACTGGGCGTTGCTGCACACGGACGCGACCCTGTCGCGGGATCTGGCCTTTCTCGGTGCGTGCGTGCGGGCGTTTCCGGACCGCCTGCGGGCGATGGCGCTGGTGGATGAGGACGCGATTCCGCGCGATCCCGACCGGGCGATCCGGCAGTTGGATGAGGCCTTGTGCGTTCAAGGCCTGCACGCGATCAAGATCATCCCGGAGTACGCGTACCGCGCCGGGGTGAGCGGCAGCTTCAACGATGCGGCGTGGACGCCCTTCTGGGAGGCGGCGGTGCGGCATGGCGTTCCCTTCTTCTTCACCCTCGGGGCGCGCCCCGGCGCGCGTGATCCTAGGGCGGGCTTTATCGCTGAGCTGATGGAACTGCGGCGCTGGCGGGAGCGGTATCCCGAGGCGGCGGTCAGCGTGACGCACGGGTATCCGTGGCGCGACTTCCTGGAGGACGGCGCATTCGTGCTCCCGCCGGGGCTGTGGGAGCCCCTGCGCGGGGCCGCCATCCACCTTGAAGTCGGCTTTCCGTTCCGCATCGGTGATCTGTTCGATTACCCGTACGGCGAGTGCCGTCCCGTGCTGGAGGCGATGCGCCGCGAAATCGGCGCGGAGTGGTTGCTGTGGGGTACGGACATGCCCTTCCAGAATCGCTTCTGCACGTACCGGCAGTCGCGGACCTACCTTGAGCGGCACGCGCAGGAGATCTTTTCTGCGTCGGAAATGGCGGCTCTGATGGGCGGGAATGCGGCGCGATTGCTTCGGTTGGTGCGCTGAACGAGGCTGCCCGGATGCAGTCTGCCGAGGAGAAGCAACGGATCCGGGGAGGCGTCGCGTTCATGCTCGCGTCGGTGGCGTGCTTTGCTGCGTCGGTCCTCGTGATCCGCGCTCTGGGCGCGGGTGGTGACGGCCTGGTGTGGTGGACCTGCGTGGTGCGATTCGTCGTGGGTTTGGCCGTGGTGGCGCTGGTGTTCCGCGGCCGCTGGGAGCCGGCCGCACTGTGGCGCGACCGGAAGCTCATCGAGCGCGGTGTGATCGGAGGACTTTCGGTGTGCGGCTTCTACCTGACCCTGCCGCTGCTGGGCGCGGGGAGGGCGACCTTCATCAATGGCACCTACGTCGTGCTGGGTCCGCTGATGGCGGCGATCTGGCTGCGCGAGCCCCTGCGGCGTCCGTTGGTGGTGGCTGCGGTGACCTCGGTGGTGGGACTGGCGTTGCTGACGAACGTGGTGGGTCGCGGAGGGGGCGCGGGCATTTGGGATCTCTTGGCGGTGGGGACCGCGCTGGCCTCGGCGTGGGTGGTGATCACGATCCGCCAGTTGCACGCGGCCGGGGTGCATTCCGCGACGATCTTCTCGGCGCAGTGTGCGTACGGCCTGTTGGTCTGCCTGCCCCCGGCGCTGTTGCATCCGGTGCTTCCTGCGGCGCCGCAGTGGGGACTGATGATCGTGGCGGCGCTCGCGGCGTCGGGCGGACAACTCTGCATGACGTACGGCTTTGCGCGTCTCTCGGTGGCCGGTGGATCGCTGATCCAGACGCTCGTGCCGGTGGTGGTCGCGGTGGGCGCGGGCGTGTTCTTCGGTGAGTATCTCAAGGCCGGTGAACTGGTCGGCGCGGTGTTGGTGCTTGCGGGCATGGTCGTTCCCTTCGTCGGCTCGTGGAGCCGTCGTGGGGATTCCGGCGTTGCCTGACCCGCTCCGGGTCCTTTGCTTGGGGGTGTCGCGCGCCCTGCCGACCCGACTCCCATGCGCTCCACCCTGATGATCGCCCTCGCTGCGGTGACCTTTACCGCGACCGTTGCGCCCTCCGCGTCCGCCGCCGCCGCCGCCTCGGCCCTCGGCTTCTCCAAGCAAAAACTGGACGGCTTCTTCTATGCTGAAGGCGGAACGATCGCCGACTTCAACGCGGATGGGAGTGCGGACCTTGTGGCGGGCCCGCGGATCTTCCTCGGACCGGAGTTCAAGAAGAGCTTGGTCTACCGTTCGCCGCACGCCTTTGACCGCCTGAGCTACTCCAACAATTTCCTCACGTACCACGACGACTTCAACGGCGATGGCCGGCCGGACATCCTCGCGATTGGGTGGCCGGGCAAGGAGGCGTTCTGGTATGAGAATCCCGGTGCCGGGGCGGGTGGCGACTGGCCGCAGCACCTTGCGTATTTCAACGTGGATACGGAGTCCCCGGTGTTCGGCGACGTGGACGGCGACGGCAAGCCGGAGTTGGTCGCGGGCAGCCTGGCGCGGCTCGGCTACATGAAGCGCGACCCCCGCGACCCGAAGGCACCGTGGACCTTCCATCCGGTCACTCCGCCCGGGAAGTGGCAGCGCTACACGCACGGGATCGGGCTGGGTGACGTGAACGGTGACGGCCGCCCGGATATTCTTGAGGCGAACGGTTGGTGGGAGCAGCCGGCCAGCCTGACCGGCAATCCCGTTTGGCGGTTTCACCCGCAGTCGTTTGGCCCCGGCGGAGCGCAGATGTACACGTACGACGTCAATGGCGATGGCCTCGCGGATGTGCTCACGAGCATCGCCGCCCACGGCTATGGGGTCAGTTGGTTCGAGCAGCGGCGCGAGACCGACGGCCGGACTGCCTGGATCGAACACCCGATCACCAGCCGTGACGGAGCGGAGCAGCTTGCGGGGGTGCAGTTCTCGCAGCCGCACGCGGTCATGCTGGAGGACATGGACGGAGACGGCCTGGAGGATCTGATCACGGGCAAGCGGCACTGGGCGCATGGGGACAAGGGCGATCCGGAGCCGAACGCGCCGGCGGTGCTGTACGTATTCCGCCTCGCCCGCAGCGCCTCCGGGGCGAGTTACACCCCCGTGCGGGTGGACGATGATTCCGGGGTGGGCTGCCAGTTCCCGGTGGGTGATCTCGACGGCGATGGCCGGCTCGATCTCGCGATCGTCAACAAGAAGGGTGTGTTCGTGTTCCGCCAAACTCCTTAACACGGCGTATTTGGAACCAGACGCCTCCGGCCCCGGTTGTCACGAGGCTGTAAAAGCAGTCTGGGGTGTTTCATCCACTCTTGTCATCGCGATGTCTGGAAAGCTCCGTTGCTCCGTGCCTTCCCGCGCCCGCCAAGTCGCCGGCTTCACCCTCCTCGAGATCATCGTCGCCGTGACCGTCATCGGGTTCCTGGCCGCGATGGCCATTCCGGCGTTCCGGGTGATGCGGGAGAAATCGCAGGCGGCGCGGATCGCCGGGGATCTTCGCGCGTTCCGGACGGCCTTCACGACCTATTCCTTGGAGAATGCGGGATGGCCGCCCTCCGGCGGCGCCGGCGAGGTTCCGGAAGGCATGCACACGGCCCTGCCGGCCAACTGGGGGGAGGAGTCTCCGATTGGCGGATACTGGCAGTGGGAGTCGGATTCCGACGCCGGCACCGCCACGATCGTGCTCTCTGGCGGCCTGATGACTCGTTCGGTGTACGTCAAGGTGGACGAAATGATCGACGACGGCGACATCAGCGCGGGTTCCCTGACGTTCGACGGATCGAGCCTCCGGCTCGCACTGGACCTCTGAGCCGCGATGCCGCGGCTGGTTCGCCCGGCCGGCGGGATCCGACCGTTTTCATCTCGGTCATGGTTGGACCGGACGGCACGCGTTCCGCATTGCCCTTGGTCCGGATCCCACAGCGGTGGGGGCCCTGGGTCGGTGGGATCGCCTTCCAGACGAGCTTGAGCGAGAGGGGGTAGGTCCGACCGAGGACGAACGGTGCGCCGGAGAAGCTACCCATGGCGGACTCGTTCTGGGATCGGGGGTTGACGGCTCCGGCGGGACTCGGAAGGAGTAGGTAACCCCATGCGATTCCCTCCCCTGTGTCGCCCCTCGACGGACCGCTTGGTCCGTCGTTCCCGCCTGTTCCTCGCCGTCTCCGTGGGCCTGCCGGTGCTGGCGGCGGCGGAGTGGCCGGCGTACCTCGGCGATGCCGGGGCGACGCACTATTCGGCGGTGCATGAGCTGACCCCCGGAAACGTGGCGCAGTTGCGCCCGGTGTGGACCTGGAATTCGGGCGACACGCGGGGCAACAAGACCCAGAACCAGTGCAATCCGCTGATGGTGGACGGCGCGATTTATGTCACGACTCCCGGGCTCGCGGTCGCGGCGCTGGATGCGGCGACCGGGCGGCAGCGCTGGCGGTTCGAGTCGGGGCAGACCGCCGGGTTGAGCCGCGGCTTGGCAACGTGGACGGACGGCAAACAGAGGCGCCTGTACTTTGGCGCCGGACGTTTCCTCCATGCGATTGATGCAGCGACGGGTCGGCTGGCGGAGGATTTTGGCGACGGCGGACGGATCGACCTTTCGGACAACCTGGGGCGTGACGCGCGGGGGCTGAACCTCTTCGTGAACACGCCCGGCGTGGTGTTCCGCGACCTCATCATCATGGGCATGCGGGTGGGCGAAGGCCCGGCTCCGGCCGCGCCCGGGCACATCCGCGCTTACGACGTTCGCTCGGGTCGGTTGGTCTGGACCTTTCGGACCATCCCGCACCCCGGGGAACCGGGGTACGAGACCTGGCCGCCGGATGCCTGGCAGCGAGCGGGCGGGGCGAACGTGTGGGCTGGGATGACGGTGGATGCGGAGCGGGGGATGGTCTTTTGCCCGACCGGTTCGGCATCCTTTGACTTCTGGGGAGGGGATCGGGTGGGGAACAACCTGTACGCGAACTGCCTGCTGGCGCTTGATGCGGCGACGGGCCGGCGCATCTGGCATTACCAGTTTGTGCGGCACGACCTCTGGGACCGCGACCTTCCGGCGCCGCCGACGCTGGTGACTGTGAAGCGGGATGGCCGGGAGATCCCGGCGGTCGCCCAGCCGACGAAGTCGGGTCATGTCTTCGTCTTCCACCGCGAGACCGGCGAGCCGCTTTTTCCGATCGTCGAGGACATCGCGCCCAGTTCGGACCTGGTGGGCGAGGTCACGTCGCCCACGCAGCCGCGGCCGTTGCTCCCGGAGCCCTTCGCGCGCCAAGTGTTCACGGCGGACGAGATTACGCGGCGTACGCCGGAGGCGCACCGGGCGGTCTTGGAACGCTTCATCCGCCTGCGCCCGCACGCCCCGTGGGTGCCGCCGAGCAAGGAAGGGACGGTAATCTTCCCCGGCTTCGACGGAGCGGCGGAGTGGGGCGGGGCGGCGGCGGATCCGGAGGGGGTTCTTTATGTCAATTCAAACGAGATGCCGTGGATCCTGACGATGATCGACGTGCGCGACGGCGGCGGCAGCCTTGGACGTCACGTTTACCTGCAGAACTGCGCGGGCTGCCACGGCCCGGACCAGCGGGGCAACGCGGCGGCGAACATTCCCTCCCTCGTGGACATCGGTTCGCGCCTTTCCCGCGACCAGATCGCGGACGTGATCCTGCGGGGTCGCGGCGTCATGCCGGCTTGGGGATTCCTCTCGGCGAAGGAGCGGGGCGCGGTCGTGGACTTCCTCCGCGGCGAAGCGGAGAAGGACGGCACCCTCGTGTCGCTGGCGCTGCCGGGCGCGCCGGCGGCGGAGCGGCGCGAAGCGGGGCCGCCGTATACGCACACCGGATACAACCGCTTCCTCGACCCCGACGGCTACCCGGCGGTGAAGCCACCGTGGGGGACGCTCAACGCCATCGACCTCAACACGGGCGAGTACCGCTGGCGCGTGCCGCTGGGCGAATACCCCGAGTTGGTGGCGCAGGGCATTCCCCCGACCGGCACCGAGAATTATGGCGGTCCGGTCGTGACGGCGGGTGGCCTCGTGATCATCGCGGCGAGCCGGGACGAACACATCCGCGCCTTCGACCGCCGGGACGGCCGCGAATTGTGGCGGGCGCGCTTGCCGGCCGCCGGCTATGCGACGCCCGCCGTCTACTCGATCGGCGGGCGCCCCTTCGTGGTCATCACCTGCGGCGGCGGCAAGAGCGGAACGCCCAGCGGTGACGCCTTCGTGGCGTTCTCGCTGCCGGAGGGATCCTGATCTGACGTCCGACCGAGCACGATCCCGCTGCAGAGCGGGATCGTGCGCGCGGTCACCCTCAGGAGGCTCGCTCCGACGGTCGGCCGACGGCGGCTCCCGCCCGGCGATTGGGCTCAGGGACGCTCCCCTCAACCCGCGGCTCCCGCTCGGTGGGCGGCCCCGGAGGGTGTCCGGGGCCGCCCGCCGGGGGCGGCCGAGGAGCCGCGCCGTCGGCGGCTAGAACGAGAACGTATTCGTCAACGACCAGAGTGTCGGCTGCGGGATTCGGGCCGACGCGATCGTGCCGTTCGGCTGCGCCGTCACGGCAATGAGATCATCGCTGCCGAACAGATCGCGGACGTTGAGCTGCGCGGTCCAGCGAACCTTGTCGCGGCGGAACTTCCGGGTGTAGCGCAGCCAGACATCGACATCCAGCTCGTCGCTGCCGAAGAACGGCTGATTGACGTCGGAAACCCAGACCCCGAGCTCGTTCTTCTTCACCCCGTAGCCGACGGCCACGCGGTCCTGCCAACGGGCCGCGCCGCCGAGGCTGAAGCCCTTGAGACGCGGATGCTGGAAGTCGTAATTCGTGACGGCATTGAAGCGCCACTTGCGCAGTTCCTGCACGGACGCGTTGTTGGCCGCGAGCGCGTTCAGGTACGGGATGTACATGTTGTTGATCGCGAGCACGCCGAAGCGCGAGCCGGTCACGCTGTTGAAGTACGGGATGTCCTCGAGACCGTTCTGGGCGCGGATGCTCGAGGCGATGACGCCGTCGCCATCCGTCCACAGTGGCAGATTGCGGGTGATGAAGTCCTCGAAGTCCTTGCCGTAGTTGGCGCGGAAGGCCTCCTGCCGGGCGGCGTTGAACGTCATGCGCCAGTTCGGGCGCGGGTTATAGGTGGCTTCGAACTCCCAGCCGCGCGACAGGGTGTCGGCGATGTTGCCGACATTCGGCGGCCGCGTGGCGGACCAGGTCCCGCTGCTGTTCTGGGTGATGTTCCAGTTCGAGACGAGCAGCGGATCGACGCGCTTGAGCCACTCCTCGCGGGTGCGGGCGGCGAACCAGGCGTTGCGGGCCGCGGTCTCGGCGCTGGTCAGCGTCGGATTGGCGACGTTGGCCTGCGCCGGGTTGGTCAGGCTCGCCCGCAGCGGCAGGTAGCGAGAGTCGCCGGGGGCGAAGCCGAACCAGCGGTTGATCAGCACCTCGGAGGTCTGCGAGCCACGGAGACCGTTCATTGCCCGGACGATGTCGTTGCCGGGCCAGAACGTGTTGTAGAACGTGCTGGCGTTGTTGGTCTGCGTCGTCTCGTAGCGGATGACGCGGAGGACGAATTTGTTGTCCGCGAGCGAGAGCGTAATGCCGGCGTCCTCGGTGGACCCGGAGGGCGGTGCGAACGGACGGCCGTAGACGTCGGCCACGGTGGATGACGGGCGGAAGTTCTCCGAGCGGTTGTACGAGAGGCTGACATCGGTGCCGCGCGGGAAGCGGCGCTTGATGACTTCGGGGGCGTGGCCGACGATGCTCCAACTGACCGTCTCGTCCTTGGCATCGATCGTGGGCGTGGACGGGTACGTCCAAGTCGGATCGAACGGATTGACCTGATCGGTGACCGGCACGCGCTTCGGGACACCGGCGTCGAAGAGGGAGAATTCATCGCGGCGCCAGCCGACGAGGCCGACGAGCTTCCGGTTGAGGAGGAAACTCTGCCAGATGAGCGACTGGCTCTTGGTTTCGTTGAGCGCTCGGGAAGCGTTCGTGTAGAGCTTGTCGAGACTGCCTTCCGCATCGAGCACGGAGACCGGCGCGTAGGTCCAGACATCCGTGCGGTTGTCGAAGAGGAGGGCGGTTCCGGTGGGAGCGGGGGAGTGCAGGGCGGTCAGGCCTTGGACGTTGGCGCCGGCAGGCGAGGAAAGGTTCGCGATCGAGGGTCCGAGGTAGTGGATCGCGGCGTAGCCGGGGTAGCTTTGGGCGCTCGGGTTGTCGGCATACACGTTCTGGTCGAGCGTGTAAACGTAGCCCTGATGCGTGCGCGAGAGGCGCGTGCTTTCCTGGTCGCTGTAGACGCCGGTGAAGATGTGACGGCCGAGGAAGCGCGACAGGCCGTTGCGGCGGGTGAAGTCCACCGTGGTGTAGGCGGTCGCGCGAAACGCCTCGCGGTCCGTGTCGATCGAGTAATTGCCGATGGAGTCCGATGCGAAGTACGGGCGGCCGAAGTTCGGGTTCGGCTTTCCGTCGACCAGCTTGGTCTGCATGTCGACGTGGATCGTCGCGGCGTCGAAGCCGATGAGACTGCGATTGCGGCGGGCGTGGTCCTGCTTGTCGTAGGCGACCTCGAAGCCGATCGCGTCGTTGAGGAACGTCTGGCGCAGCACGGCGTTGAGGGCGTTGAAGTCGGAGCCCTCGCTCTTGTTCGGGCCGTCGAGGAGGGTGTCGTAGAAGTTGAAGACCGACGGATCGCGGATCTCCTGATAGCGCCAGAGGCCGGCGTAGGCCTGACCCGCCGGGGCGAACTGCTGGTTGAGGAAGAAGGCGGCGTTATTGCCGAGCGAGGTGTAGTTACCCACGCCGAACCACTGCGTGAAGGGCGCGCCGCCGCGGCTCATCATGTACGGCGGGACGCCGTTGCCGCCCTGGGCGTTGGAGGCGGGATCGGTGAACACGGCGCCGACCTGGCCGAACCACCGGCCGGCGGAGCCAAGGTGGGCGGCGAGGAACGGATTGTTCGTGACCGCACTCGGGTTGGTGGGGTCAAGCTGCACTTTGTTCAGCACATTGAACCAGACTGAGAGGCCGTCAGCGGGCGGAGTGACGCGCGGGCGGTTGGCGCGGATGGAACCGTCCTCGTAGCTGACCTGCAGCTGCGTCAGACCATTGCGGACGAGCTTCGGCTCCCAGCGCATCGCGGCGTAGAGACGGCGGTCGTTCTCGAAGGCCGGCTTCTGGCGGAATTCCTCCTCGTCGTTCAGGCCGATCACGCGGACGGCGAGCTGGTTCTTCAGGACCACCTGGTTCACGTCGAGGATCTCGCGGTGCGAGCCGTAGCGGCTGACGTTCTGGCTGAAGGTCACGCCGTTCCTGCGCAGGTTCGCCATCTTCAACTGGTTGTTGATGATGCCAGCGGGGCTGCCGAGACCAAACAGGATCGCGTTGGCACCGCGCGAAATGTCGACGCGCTCGGTGTTGTAGGAGTCCATGCCGATGTCGGTCGCGAAGAAGTCGCGCGTGAGGTCCGCGCCGCTCAGGCCGCGGACACGGGTCTGCTGATTGGGGCTGAGGAGACCCTCCTCCGGGTTCGAGAAGCCGTTGCCGGTGGAGACGCCGGAGATGTTGCCGCCCATGCCGGCCGCTTCGGTACCGGTGGTGTAGACAAGGATGTCCTTTGCGTTGGTGGAGGCGGTGTCCGCCATGAACTGCGCGTTCACCACCGAAATGGCGGCACCGACATCCCGCAACTCGGTGCGCAGGCGCGTGCCGGCGAGCGTCGAGGTGGTCTGGTAGCCGCGATCCGCATCCGCCGCCACCACGAAGGGCGTCAGCTCCACGATGTCCTCCTCAGGGGAGGACGTGGCGTTGGCGCTGGTGCTGACGACCGGCACCGAGTTGCGGGCCGGAGCCGGCGCGGCGGGCGCCGGTGCGGGGACGGTCTGGCCGTGCGCGGCGGTCGTGATCAGGCCAAGGAGGCCGAGCACGAGCGCACGCCCGGATTTCGGGAGGGCGGGGAACGTTCGGGAGGACATGAGGTGCTTGCTGGGTTGACGGACGGAACGAGGAAAAGCTCATCGGGTCCGACGGCGTGAGACGTCGGGCGAGCGTGAGCGCAGGGTAGTCCGCGAGAGCGTTTGGTCTGCTCGGATTGTGTCAACCCCGTGTCGCGGAGTAGCGGATAAGCGCGTCGCAATGCGGTGAATTTTCAACGCGCAGCCAAAGCTTTGCCCTGCAGGGATTTGCGGATAGAAAAGCTGCGGATGCCGCAGCGCGGCTCGCGCCGACTTCGGCAGAAGCACCGCGTTCGTTCTGCGAAGTGAAGGTGCAGGTCGTCATCGAGCCCCGCGCGGAGCGGGACATTGACGAGGCCGCAGGTTGGATTGCGGTGCACGCGGCGGAGGCGGCCGAGCATTGGTTCGAAGCGATGCAGTCCGCGATCCAGTCGCTGGCTGACTTTCCCCAGCGATGTCCGCGGGCCAGGGAGAGCTTGAGCGCCAGGTATGTGCTCCGGCAGTTGGTCTTTGGCCGGAGGCGCGGGCGTTATCGATTCATTTTCACGATCCACGACAGTCGCGTGCATGTTCTGCATGTGCGGCATGGTGCGAAAGCCTCGATGACGAAGGCGGAGGCCGCAGAGCTCCTGCCGCCTTGGGGTTAACCGATCCGACGGGTTTGCGCGAGGTGAAGGCCCACCTCGCGCCCGCGCTCGCCGGTGGTTCGTGAGGACGAGCCTGCGGTGTACCTTGGCTTCGTGGCCGGACTACTTGCTCGCGCGTGACGTGCTGGACTCGAGTTCGGTGAGGATGACCTCGCGGACCTCGATGGTGGCGACGCCGCCGCTGTGGATCTGGATGCCGATCAGGCCGTCGAGCGGGATGGAGGCATCGGTCTCCGTGAAGTCGATGGCGGGCACGCCGTTGATCCAAGTCCGGATCCGCGGCCCCTCGGCGAGGATGCGGTAGTCGTTCCAGTCGTTGGGACGCACGGCGGCGTTGACGGCGGCGAGGTCGGCGGCGGTGGCGATGACCTTGTTGCGGCGCGATTCGTCGTAGAGCTTGCCCCACCAGCCGTCGCCGGCGTCGACCTGGTAGCCGCGCATCTCGGTGGAGTCGGGCACCCGTTGGCTGCGGATTTGGATGCCGCTGTTGATCATCCCGGTGTTGGGCGTGCCGCGCAGCCGCAGGGAGAGACGGAGATCGAAATCGCGGTACGAGCGGGTGGTCGCGAGGAAGACGTTCTTCGGAATCTTCTCGGAGCGGGACCCGCCGAAGAGCGCACCCTGCTCGACGCGCCACCAGCGCGGGTCGCCCTCCCAGCCGGCGAGCGACTGGCCGTTGAAGAGGCGGGTGGGTTCCCCAGCGGAAAGGAGGGGCGAGGCCAAGGCCGTCAGAACGAGCAGGAGGAAGGAGGACCGGGTGCGCATGGGGTGGAAGGGGCGACCGCGCCGGATCGCGCGGTGAGGGCTGCAAGCTCAGGCCGGCCCCATCGGTGCGGCAAGGCGATTCCGGGAGACGGCGCTGGGTGGCCCGTGACCGGACGGGGCATGATCGGTGGGTGGGTGGGCGGGCGTGGCGAGGCGAGGCGTTTTCGGAGGATCCGTCGTGGGCCGCGTCCGGGTCGCCGGCCAACGCGTGGGCAACCGGATCTCCCGTGCCCGCGTGAGCGCTCCGCTGCGGGCTCGGTCCGCCAGACGGTTCGGGCGCAGTCGCGCGCGGCGCGGCTACGTCAGGACGGACGCGGGCTTGCGCTCCGGGGGGCGGCGCTGTCAGAGCTCATTCTCGTATCCCCCTTGCGCGCATGAACGCTTCCCTTCTGGTTTCGCGGCGTCGATGGTTGGCGAGAGCGGGCGTGACGCTTGCGGGGCTGGGACTGGGCGGGCGTTTCCTCAACGAGGAGATGCGCGCGCAGACGATGAGCGCCGAGCGCTTGGCGGCGGTGGCGCCGGGCTTGATTCGCCTCTCGTTGAACGAGAATCCCTACGGCCCCTGAGCGTCCGCGCGCGAGGCGATGCACCGCCTGGTGGCCTCGGATCGAGGCGCGCGTTATCCCTATGCCGAGGTGCATGCGTTCGTGCAGCAGGTTGCTCAGTACGAGGGCGTGGCGCCGGCGCAGATCGTGCTCGGCGTGGGCTCGGGCGAACTGCTTGAGACCCTGGGCGTTCACTGCGGGATCAAGGGCGGCGAGGCGCTTTACGCCGCGCCCGGCTACCTGCAGTTGCCTCGGGCGTTTGAGGCCATGGGTGGGCGGGCACGGGCGGTGCCCCTCAACGCGCGCCTCGAGCACGACTTGCCGGCGATGGCGGCGCAGGTTGGCGCTGGTACCTCCGTCGTCTACGTGGCCAATCCGCACAACCCCACCGGCACGGTGGTCGATCCCGCGGCGCTGCGGGCATTCGTTGCGGACGTCGCGGGCCGCACGACGCTGCTCGTCGACGAGGCGTACCTCGAGATCGTGGACGACGCGGCGCGGCGCAGCGTGGTCGATTTGGTGCGCGACGACCGTCGCCTGATCGTGGCGCGGACGTTTTCCAAGATTCATGGCCTCGCGGGTCTGCGGATCGGGTATTTCGTGACATCGGCTCCGCTCGCGGCCGAGTTGCGCCGTTATTCGGTCGGCGGAGTGAGTGCGCCGGCGGTGGCGGCCGCCGCCGCGAGTCTGGCGGACGAGGCGTTCGTGAAGGCGACCCGGGCGCGGATCATGGCGGAGCGGGCGCGCGTCACGGCCGTGCTCCGCGAACTGGGGCGCACCTACGCCGAGCCGCAGGGCAACTTCGTCTTCTTCCACGCCGGCCGTCCGCAGGCGGAGATCGCCGCGCGGATGCAGGCGGAGGGTGTGGCGGTGGCGCGGGCGTTTCCGCCGCTCCTCGACTGGGTCCGCATCACCGTCGGCCTCCCCGACGAAAACACCCGCGCGATCGCCGCCCTGCGCCGCGTGCTGGCGTAGCCCGGCGCGGTGGCGGCAGGCCGCAGCTACCATCCGCCGCTGCGGGCGGGGCGCGCGCGCCCTAGGTCGCCTTCGTCCCGCGACTCCGCGTGGCCCACGCCACGCCGAGCGTGATGAGCGTTCCGATGAGGGTGAACCACGGCCAGAAGACTTCCCCGCCGAACGTGGCGAGCCACCACGCGCGCACCCCTGGCCACGCGGTGAGGTTCGGCGGCCAGTAGAGGAGATTCATGACCAGCACCGAGGCGCTCATGCCGATCATCGCCGCCCGGGCGCCGACGCCGCGGGCGAAGAGCGCGAGGATGATCCCGCCGAGGAGGGCTCCGCTGGTGAGGCCGCGCAGCGAGAACGCGGCGTTGAGCACGAACTGCACCTCCCGCGTGAGCCACGCCACGCCCACCAAGGCTGCGGCCCAGCCGATCGTCGAGAGCTTGCTGAAGGTGAGGAAGGACCGCTCCGAGCGGTTCGGCAGGAGCGGCTTCACGAAATCCATCGTCGAGACCGACGACAGCGAGGTGAGTGCGGAGCTGATCGATGACATCGCGGCCGAGAGGATCGCGACGATGAGGAATCCCTTCAGGATGTGCGGCGTTTCGGTGAGGATGAAGGTCGGGAAGACGAAATCCACCGACTTGATCCCGGGCCGTCCTTCCGGCAGCGGAATCTGGAAGGGATGCCCCTGGTAGAAGACCCAGAGGAGCGCCCCGACGAGCAGGAAGACGAGGAAGAGCGGGAAGATCAAAACCGCACTGAACACGAGGGCCTTCCGCCCCTCGGACACGCTGCCGCAGGCCAGCACACGTTGCACGATCAGCTGCTCCGCGCCGTGAGTCGACAGGACCATCACGGTGCCGCCGATCAGGCCCATCCAAAGATTGAAGGGGGCGGAGAGCCCGAATTCGAGGTTCAGCCACGCCAGCTTTCCGGCCGCCGTCGCCTGCTGCAGGGCCGCGGTCCAGCCACCGTCGATCAGCGTCGGGACGTAGAGGATGGTGAAAACACCCCCCGCGAGGAAGAGCCCGAACTGCACCGCGTCCGTCCACACCACCGCCTTCACGCCGCCGATGTAGGTGTACACGAGCGAAACGCCGACGAAGAGGATGATCGCTCCGAGAATCGGATCCACCAGACCGCCGAGGCTGCAGATCGACTCGCCGAGCATGAGGCGGATCGGGATGCACGCGACGAACACGCGCACGCCCGCCGCCATGGTTTCGAGAAACAGAAAGAAGGCGGCCGCCAGGCGCCGCGCCCCGGGTCCGAGGTGCTGCTCAAGCAGTTGATAGGGCGAGTAGATCTCGCCGCGCAGGTAGTGCGGCACCATCACGATTGCGAGGATCACCCGCGCGATCACGTACCCCATGATCATCTGCAGGAAGAAAAAGTTTCCGCCGTAGGCGATCGCCGGGACGCCGATGATCGTCAGCGCGCTCGTCTCCGCCGCAATGATCGACATGCCAATCCCCCACCACGGGATGTTCCGGCTCCCGAGGAAGTAGTCGCGCGTCGTGTGCTGGTCGCGTCCGAACCAGACGCCGAGCGCCACGATGCCGCCGAGGTAGCCGACGATCACGATCCAGTCTGCAAGGTTGAAGGCGTGGGGCATGGGGATGATGGAGGAGGGAGCCGGGGGCGGGAGAGCCTCGGCGTGAGTCGGTGAACCGGTCCGCGGGATCACTCCGCCGCGAGCAGCACCTCGCCAGTACGCGAGTCGAAGACGGTCGTGCTGCGCGGCGGCAGGGTCGCGGCGACGGTGCCGCCGCCGGGAAGGCGAAGGTGACGCGCGCCGCCGGCGACGGTGTGCACGACGACGAGTCCGTTGCCGAGGAGCGTGGTCTCGTCGGCGTCGTTGACCACGAGGCAGCCCGCGCGGCGGCCGAGGGCGCGCCACGTCGAGGGGTGATTCGGCGGGAGCGCGAACGTCCACCACGTCGCCTCCGACTCCTTGCGCCACGCCGCGCTCGGCGTGCCGTCGGCCCAGCGGCCGACGACCTGAGCGTCCGGGGCCTCGATTGCCGGAAGATCGAAGCCTCGGCCGAGTGCGAGCGTCTCACGGGCGTCGTCGAGGGCGATCGTTTGGACCGCGTTGTCCTGATGCACGAGGCGGGTCGGGAAGTCCGTGAGTTCGGCGGCGCGGTCGGCGCCGATGCGCTGCCCATCGCTCCACGCCGCGTAGCCGAGGAACACGACGTGCCGCCCCTGCCGCGCCACGCGCTCGCGGATCGCGCGGCGCTGGGCGGTGTCGAGCACCGTGCACGTCGCGATCACGACCAGACGGAATGGCGCCGCGTCGAGGTTGGGCAGTTCCGACAGGAGGCCCTCGGTGTGGATGAGGCCGGACTGGTAGAGCGATTCGACGACGCCGTCGGTGAGGAGTCGGGAGACCGGATCGACGGTGGACACCGGCATGACGCCGAAGACGAGCCGGGTGGGATCGTGGCGGGCGGAGGCGAGGTGGGCGAACGACCACGGATCGTGCAGGAGGAGCACATCGCTGGCGCGCTCATAGGGCGCGGCGAGCCGGGACTGCGCGAGCGTGCGGATCGCCTGCCACTCGCGCTGCAGGACGGGGTGGTCCCACCACCCGATGTTGCCGAGCCGGGCGAAGGCCGGGGTGCCGGCGATCGGGCCGAAGTCGAAGCCCCACAGGCCGCCGCCGCGCGTGATGGGCTGAAGGAGATTGCGGCGCAGCACGGCGACATCATCGGCGAGCGAACTCGCGAAGGCCTTGTCCCAAGGGCAGGGCGCGACGGAGGTGGCGCGGTCCATTTCGTCGAGCCAGAGCTTGCTGGCGCGGCGGACGGCATCGACGAGCCCGCGGGAATTGCCGCTGCCGCCGAGCGGCAGGGCGGTGGGGGTGTAGGCGGGCGTGGCGCAGACGCAGTCGAGGTCGGGCGAGGCGAGCAGGCGATCGAGGCTGAGATGCCCGCCGGCGGCTTCGCGTCCGAAGGCGCAGTAGAAGTACCCGAAGAACGTCGCGGTCAGCACGGGGCGGGGCCAGGACCGCTTCACGGTGCGCGCCATCCCGAGGACGGCGTCGGCGAGTTCCTCGTGCTGGAAAAGGAAGTAGTCGATGACATCGCGTTGCGTGGCCGGATCGCGGAGGATGGCGAGGGCGGCGCGCTCGCGTGCCGGGGAGTCGGGCGGGCGAATTGCGCCCCACGTGATCCCCGGTTGGTTCCACGCGGCGGCGAGGGCGGCCTCGGTGCCGTACTGCCGCTGGGTCCAGCGCTGGAAGCCGGCGGTGGCGGCGGGGCTGACATCCGGATCGTGGGCGAAGAAACCGAATTGGTGCCATTCGCCGTAGACCCCGTAGGCGACCTGCAGGGCGAAGACTGCGCCCCCCTCCGGCGTGGCGCCGAAGGCCTCGCAGAAGCGCGCGAGCTGACGCTGCGCCCATGCCTGCCAGAGCGTGGATGAGAAACTCGCGCGGACCGGGGCGTCGTTGTCGCGACCGATCCACCGTTCCAATCCCCAGCGTTCCTCCGGTTCCGCCGGGCCATCGGCGTAGTGGACGCATTCGTCGGGATGCGCAGCGCACCAGGCGGGTGGCGGGTTGAGGTGGACGCGCAGCATGACGGCGGCGTCCGGGCAGGCGTCGAGGATCCCGCGGACCTGACGCCGGGCGAGGGTGAGGTCGAGGGAGTCGTCCGGACCGAGCAGCCACTCGAGCCACAGGTCCGCTTGGAAGAGCCGGCAACCGTGGTCGGCGAAGAGCCGGAGATTGCGTTGGGGGACCTCCTCCCACGAGAAGCGACCGCCGGGGCAGTCGGTCAGGGCGTAGATGACCGGAGCGGTGGGCTGTCCGTTGAGCAGCAGGACCGCGCGGCCCTGGCTGGGCTCGACGGTGGCGTGGAGAGCGGAGCGGGAGGAGGAGGACATGACTTCAACGCGTGGACGCGAGGGGCCGGACGGCGGTTACTGTGGCGTTTCGTCCGCGGCGCTGGCGAGGGGATTTCGGGGCGGATGGGCGTGGATGGCGCGGGCCCGACGCGTGGGTCGGACACCCGTCGGACTCCGCGTCAGGCGGAAGGTTGCCAGACCGACTGCTGTGCCTAGGGTGGAGGGATGGAAAATTTCACGTTTCACAACCCGACCCGCCTGCATTTCGGCCGCGGCCAGATCGCCAAGCTTGCGCAGGAGGTGCCGGCGAACGCGCGGGTGCTGCTGCTGGCGGGCGGCGGCAGCATCAAGCGCAACGGCGTCTACGACCAAGTCCGTGCCGCGCTGGCGGGGCGTACGGTGTTTGAGCATTTCGGCGTGGAGGCCAATCCGGACTACCGCACCCTGATGGTCGCGGTGGAACTCTGCCGCCGCGAGCGCGTCGAGTGGGTGCTGCCCGTCGGCGGCGGATCGGTGTTGGATGGCGCGAAGTTCGTCGCCGCAGCGGTGCACTTCGCCGGTGAGCCCTGGGAAATCCTCGCGAAGCGCCTCAGCGCGCTGCCGCACGCGCTTCCGATCGGCGCGGTCCTGACCCTTCCCGCAACCGGATCCGAGGCCAACGGCGCCGCCGTGATCTCCCGCCGCGAGACGAAGCAGAAGCTGGCGTTCATCAGCCCCGACGTTTACCCGCGCTTTTCGATCCTGGATTCCGAGACCACCTACTCGCTCCCGCCGCGGCAGATCGCCAACGGCATCGGCGATGCCTTCGCGCACGTGATCGAGCAGTACCTGACCTTCCCGGCGGATGCGGCGGTGCAGGACCGCTTCGCCGAAGGCGTGTTGCAGACCCTGATCGAAGTCGGTCCGCGCACGCTGGCGCATCCGACTGATGCCGCGGCGCGCGCGAACCTCGTCTGGGCCGCCACCTGCGCCCTGAACGGCTGGATCGGCGTCGGCGTGCCCCAGGACTGGGCCACGCACATGATCGGGCATGAGCTCACCGCCCTTCACGACATCGATCACGCGCGCACCCTGGCGATCGTGCTCCCGAGCCTGCTGCACGTGCAGCGCGACGCGAAGCGCGGCAAGCTGCTGCAGTACGCCGCCCGCGTCTGGGGCCTGACGGAAGGCAGCGAAGAGGCCCGCATCGATGCCGCGATCGCCCGCACCCGCGCGTTCTATGAGTCCATCGGGATCCAGACCCGCCTCTCGGACTACGGCGTCTCGGTCGAGACCGCCACCGAGGTAGCCCGCCGCCTCGCCACCCGCGGAATGGTCCGCCTCGGCGAGCGCGGGGACATCACCCCGGCGAAGGTCGAGCAGATCCTCCGGCTCGCGGCGTAGACAACGCCTACCGGAAGGGTCGGCGGCGAATTACACTTCTGTCATTTTCCGGAAAGCCGCCCGTCAGGTCGGTGTGCGAGAGTGGAGTCCAGCAAGACTCCATGAACTCTGTCTCCCAACCCTCCCGTTCCTCTCCCGCCGCGCGGCGGCTCCGTCTCGCCGCGCTCGCCCTCCTCCTCGGCGGGGCTGGGCTCGCCTACGCGGCGACCCCGGCCTCGGCCAGCAAGATTGAAATCAAGCGCGACGCCGCGGCGGTTGACCGCAGCAAGGCGGAGCCCTCGAGCTACGCCCCGGTGGTCAAGCGCGTCGCTCCGAGCGTCGTCAAGATCACGACCGAGACCCGCGCGAGCCGGGTGGCGCGGACGGGTCCCGGCCAGGAATTCCCCGGTTTTGACAACCCGATGTTCCGGGAATTCTTCGGCGGGCGCATGCCCGAGATGCCCCGGACGCCGCAGGGCGGGCTGGGTTCGGGCGTGATCATCAGCGCCGACGGCTACATCGCCACGAATAACCATGTCGTCCAGGGAGCCGACCGCGTGACGGTCGCGCTCGACGACGGTCGTGAACTCTCCGCCAAGGTCGTCGGCCGCGACCCGCAGACCGACATCGCGGTGATCAAGGTGGAAGCGACCGGGCTCCCGGCGATCACCTTCGCGGACAGCGGCAAGACCGAGGTGGGCGACCGCGCGATCGCGATCGGCAATCCCTTTGGCATCGGCGAGACGGTCACCACCGGCATCATCAGCGCCAAGGGACGGCGGCCCGGACTGGGGCTGGCCTACGAAGACTTCATCCAGACCGACGCCGCGATCAACCCGGGCAACTCCGGCGGGGCGCTTATCGACCTCGATGGCCGCCTCATCGGCATCAACACGGCGATCCTCAGCCGCAGCGGCGGCTTCCAGGGCGTCGGCCTCGCGGTGCCGTCGAACCTCGTCGCCAACGTGGCCGACAGCCTCGTGAAGCGCGGCAAGGTCGTGCGCGGCTTCCTTGGCGTGACGGCGCAGGACATCACGCCCGGTCTGGCGGAGAGTCTCCGCGTGCCGGCCAAGGCGGGCGCGCTGGTGGCGGATGTGCAGCCTGGCAGCCCGGCCGAGAAGGCCGGCCTGGCCAGCGGCGACATCATCGTCGCCGTCGACGGGCAGAAGGTCGAGGACGCCAACCGCCTGACCTTCGCGGTCGGCGCGATTGCCCCGGGCACGGAAGTCGAACTCCGCATCCTGCGCGACGGCAAGGAGAGCACCCTCAAGGCCACGACGGCGGAACGCCCGCGGTCCGCCCGGGCCGGCCGCTTCGAGGAGGATCCGTCCGACCAGACGATGCCGGGAGGCGACGAAGGCGTTCTCACCGGGGTGGCGGTCGGCGACATCGACCGCGATGCACGTCGGGCGATGAACCTTCCCCCGCGGCTGAACGGTGCGATGGTCACGGAGGTCGATCCCGAGTCCGCGGCCGCCCGGGCCGGGCTGCGGTCGGGGGATGTGATCCTCGAGATCAATCGCCGGCCGGTGGCGGATGCGGAGGAGGTGGTGCGACTCAGCCGCGAGGCCGAAGGTCGCAAGACGCTGCTCAAGCTCTGGTCGCGCGGCAGCACGGTGTTCGTGGTGGTCGACGAGACCGACGAGGCGCCGGCCAACTAATCTGGAGGTCGCTGCAACTTTGTCAGGGTTAGGTGTGTTTGGTTAAACGGGGTTAGGTGTGACCCCGGTGTGACCCGGCACCGGCTCCCTCGGGGGCTGGTGCCGGTTTTCTTTCCGCCCTTTCCAAACCGTCCGCCCCGAGCCATCCTTGTCCCATGCGCGTGCTGGTGGTCGAAGACGATGCCAAGATCGCCTCCTTCGTGGTCCGTGGCCTGAAGCAGGCGGGCTATGCCGTCGACCATGCCGAGGATGGCGAGACGGCGTTGGCGCTGGCGCAGTCGACCGCGTATGACGCGGCGATCGTCGACGTGATGCTGCCGCGGCTGGACGGCCTCAGCCTTGTCCGGCGGCTGCGGGCGGCGCGCAGTGCCCTGCCGGTGGTGTTCCTGAGCGCGAAGGGGGCGGTGGACGACCGGGTGCGCGGGCTGCAGGCCGGCGGGGATGATTACCTCACGAAGCCCTTCGCGTTCTCGGAGTTGCTGGCGCGCGTGCAGGCGCTGATCCGGCGGGCGACGCAGGCCCCGGAGGCGACGCGGCTGGTGGAGGGGGATGTGAGCCTGGACCTCGTGACGCGGGAGGTGATCTGCGCCGGCCAGCCGGTGGACCTGCAGCCGCGGGAATTCTCGCTCCTCGCCTTCCTGCTGCGCCACGCGGGACGGCCGGTGAGCAAGACGATGATTTTGGAGCACGTCTGGGACTACAGCTTCGACCCGCAGACGAACGTGGTGGATGTGGTGATGCACCGCCTGCGCGCGAAGATCGACCCCGAGCACCGCCGCATCGAGACGGTGCGCAACGTCGGTTACGTCTTCCGGCCCCATGCTGCCTGAGCGCCTCCGCCAGTCCCTTGCCCTGCGGCTTGCGGCCCAGTATGCCTTGGTCTTCGCCTGCGGGGCCGGGCTGCTCTTCGGCGCGCTGTATTGGAGCCTCGCCGAGGCGTTGGAGCAGCGCGAGCAGGGTGCGGTCGAGGCCCGGGCGGAAATGCTCGGCCGGGCGTACGAACTGGGCGGCGTGGCGGCCCTGCGGGCCGAGCTTTCCCGGGAGACATCGCCCGAGGTGCGCTCCGTGTTTGTCCGCCTCCTCGGTGCCGACGGCGAGACGCTTTTCGCCTCGGTGCCGGCCGACTGGATCGAGACCCAGGTCCAGCGCCTGCCCTTGCCCGAGGGATGGGGTCGCGGCGAAGTCGTCCGGGAAATCCGCACGGTGCGCGTGCCGCAGAGCGCGGCGCGCGACTACGCGATCGCATCGCGCGCGCTGCCCGACGGTGGTCTGCTGCAGGTGGGGCGCAGCACGGATAGCCGGGCGGTGCTCCTCGCTCCGGTGCGCCGCGTGTTTGCCGGGATCGGCACGGTTGCCCTCGTCCTGTCGCTGGCGGCGGGAACGCTCCTCGCCTGGCGGGCGACCCGTCCCCTGCGGGCGGTGTCGGAGACCGCCCGGCGCATCGTCGAGACGGGTGATCTCGCGGCCCGCGTCCCCGGCGGCGGCCGCCGCGGGGAACTGGCTGTCCTCGTCCAGCAACTCAACACCCTCCTGGAGCGGAACGCCACGCATGTCCGGGTCTTGCGGGAGACCCTCGACAACCTCGCCCATGATCTGCGGACGCCGCTCACCCGGCTCCGCGGCACCGCGGAACTCGCGCTGCAGGATTCCGGCGACCCGGCGCAGGCGCGGGACGCCCTCGTGGAGTGCATCAACGAGGCCGATCGCGTCCGGCACCTGCTTGAGACCCTGCTCGACGTCTCGGCCGCGGAAGCGGGCGCGCTGGCGCTGCACCGCGAGCCCACGGACCTCGGGGGGCTCGTCGAGCGGGCGCGTGACCTTTATCAGGAGGTCGCGGAGGAGCGGAAGATCGCGGTCCAACTCCTGCCCCCGCCCGCCCCGTTTGCGGTGTCCGTTGATCCGGTGCGGATCGGGCAAGTGCTGAACAACCTGCTCGACAACGCGTTGAAGTACACGCCGTCCGGGGGGCGGGTGACGCTCGGCGTTGGGCGCGACGGTGCTGACGCGATTCTCACGGTTTCCGACACCGGTCCGGGGATTCCCGTGGCGGAACGCGAGGCGGTGTTCCGCCGCTTGTATCGCCGCGACGCCAGCCGCTCGCAGCGTGGGTTGGGGCTTGGACTGAGTCTCGTGAAGGCGATCGTGGAGGCGCACGCCGGCGCGGTGCGGGTGGACGATGCGCCGGGCGGGGGAGCGCGGTTCGAAGTCCGGCTGCCCGCGAAGGCGGGGGCCTGAGCGCGTCCGGGACGGACGCGGGTCAGACGCGACGCAGCAACTCGGCGATCCGGTCGGCCACGGACCGGGTGCGGGAGACCCCGCGGATGGCGTCCTCCAAGGTCAGCCCGGCCTGGGCCAGCACGGATGGTGACGGCGCCCACGCGTGTCTCTCGATGGCGAGGCCGTGACCGAGTTCCTCGGCGATCCAGGAGGCGAGGTGCAGGAGGGCGGTGGTGCGCAGGTGCGACGGGTCTCCGCTTGGGGCGAAGTGATGACGGACTGGTTCGCTGAGGGACGCCGGGAATCCCCAGAGCTGGAAGACCCGGTCGACCGCCTCGGTGCTGGACGTGCCGAAGGTGTTGAACTCCCAGGCGGCGACCAGCGCGGCGGTGGGCTGGCGGCCGCCGCAGTCGCGGATTTCCTGTTCATCGGCCAGACCCTGCAGGAGCAGGCGGCCGACCGGGCGCAGCAGCCCGAGCGTGTACCCGGCGCCGGAGTCCTCCCCGGCGCGCCGGCAGAGGCTCTCCAAGGCGGCGGCGGTGGTGACGGAGTTGCGCCAGATGTCCTCGCCGGTGAGCCCGTAGATCGGCAGGGCGCGGCGCTCATAGAGATCGGAGGCGGTCGCGGCACCGACCAACCGGTAGACCTCGTACAAGCCGACGCGCTCAACGGCCTCGGCGAGGCTGGACGGTGGCTCGGCGATGCCCACGCCGGCCGAGCACGCGAGCCGGATGATCCGAGCCGCGAGGGTGGGGTCGATCTGGACGCCGCCGACAATCTCGTCGAGTCGCACCTGCGGCTCGCGCATGGCCGCGCTCAAGCGACGGAAAACCCGCGGCGCCGGGGAGAGGCGACTGGCAATAGCGGACAGCTGAGCGTCCAAGGATTGGCCAACGGGCATGGTGAGAGGCTAGCGCGCTCGCGCCCATCGTCACGTCCGGCGGACGATTCCAACCGGATTTACCGGGCTTTGACGCCTGATTCCTACCCGGAGCCCTGCCGGGCGCTTGGGTTGCCTCCGGCGGTGGCGCGTTCCTTGACCAGTTCCCGGCGAAGCCAGTCGAGGGCGGCATTCACCGCCCGGACCTTCACGGTGGGGCGGGGTCCGGGGTAGGAGAGACGCCGCGACCAGACTCCGCGATGGGAGTAGAGGGCGAGGTGGATCGTCCCCACCGGGTTGGCCTCGTTTCCGCCGGTGGGCCCGGCGAAACCGGTCAGGGCGATCGCGTAGTCGGCGCCGAGCCGCTCGGCCGCCCCGGTCGCCATCGCCACGGCGGCCTCGGCGGAGACGGCTCCGTGCTGCGAGAGCAGGTCCTCTGGGACCTCCAGAAGCTGCATTTTCGACTCGTTGGAGTAGCAGACGCAGCCCCCGGCGAAGAACTTGGAGGCTCCGCAGATGTTGGTGAACGCGTTGGCGAGCAGCCCGCCGGTGGCGGTCTCGGCGACCGCGAGCGTGTGTTCACCGGCGCGCAGCAGGTCGGCGCAGACCTGGGCGAGGGAATCGTGCCCGAAGCAGAGAAAGTCCTCGCCCAGGTCCCGGGCGCACTCGGCGGCGATCGCCTGCAGCGCCTCGTCGTTGAGTTCGCCGCTGGGCGAACTCAGGCGGCAGTCGACCTGCCCTTGGTGGGCGCAGAACGCCGCGCTCAGCGCCGCGCCGTGGCGGTCGAAGGACGGCTGCAGCTTTGCCTCCAGGGCGCTCTCGCCGATGCCGGCGGTGCGGATCTGGATGTAAGCCTCCCTTGCCCGCACGAGCCCGAGGGCGGCGAGCCTCGGCAGCACCTGTTCGCGGAACATCGGCTGTAGCTCGTTCGGGGGCCCCGGCAGCATGCAAAGCACCCGGCCATCCTGCTCGGCCCAGAGGCCCGGGGCCGTGCCGTTGGCGTTGGGCAGCACCTCGCCCCGGGAGAACCGGTAGGCCTGCTTGAGGTTGTTGGGCGTCATCCGCCGGCCCATCCGGGCGAAACGCTCCGCGATCGTCTGCTTGATGCCCTCGTCGAAGACCAACTCCTGACCCAGCACCTCGGCGATCGCCTCACGCGTGCGGTCGTCGCACGTCGGACCGAGTCCACCGGTCGTGATGATCACGTCCGCCCGGGCCCAGCTCTCGCGGAACTGCCGGCGGATCGCCTCCGCCTCGTCCGTGATCGTGACGTTTCGGTCCAGCATCACCCCGCGGCGCCCGAGTTCCGCACCGATGAAGGTGAGATGTCCGTTGGCGGTGAGCCCGAGGAGCAGTTCGTCGCCCAAGGTGAGCAGTTCGAAGCGCTTGGAGGCGGAGGCGGGCGTGGCGGGCGAAACCGGGGGGGACGACGTAACCATAATACTTGCGCTCGTGAAGATTAGGTTAAACTCGGAAAAATGCCAGCCACCGCACCGGATCAGCCCGCCGAGCCCTCGTCGCTCAAGGAAAAGGTCCGGCGGCTGCCCGACAAACCCGGCGTCTACCTGATGAAGGACCGCCTCGGGCGGATCATCTATGTCGGCAAGGCCAAGAGCCTCCGCCGCCGGGTGTCCTCCTACTTCACGCCCTCGCGGGCGATGACGTGGCACCCAAAGATCCGGGCGTTGATCGACCTGATCGCGGACCTCGAGACCATCGAGGTGCGTTCCGAACCGGAGGCGCTCCTGCTGGAGGGTCGGCTGATCAAGCAGTGGCGCCCGCGGTACAACACGGATTTCACGGACGACAAGCGCTTCCTGCTCGTGCGGGTGGATCCCACGGAGGACCTGCCGCGCTTCCGGCTGACGCGCGTGAAGGTGGACGAGCGCTCGCGGTACTTCGGCCCGTTCGCGCACTCCGGGCTGCTGCGCAAGACGCTGGCGCAGATGCGCCGGCAGTTCGGCATCCTCCTGGGTGACGCCCATCCGCAGCGGCAGCCCGACGGCTCGTGGCGCCTGTACGACGACGTGCGGCAGGAGCTTTACGGCTTCGAGAACGTGACGACCGCCGCCGACTACCGGCGGCGCGTCGACGAGGCATGTGCATTCCTTGAGGGCAAGTCGCGGGAGTGGCTCGAGACGCTGCGCGACGAGATGAAGGCGGCCGCGCAGGAGAAGGCCTTTGAGCGGGCGGCCGAGTTGCGGGATCTCGTGCTCGCGCTGGAGAAGACGCTCGCGAAGACCCGCAAGTATGAGCGCAACCATCCGCTGCCCGCGGCCGGCGAGACGGCGCTCGAGGAACTCGGGCGCGTGCTCGCGCTCCCGGCGCCCCCGCGGACGATGGAGTGCTTCGACATCTCGCACATCTCGGGAACGTTCGTGGTCGCGTCGATGGTGCGCTTCCGCGATGGCCGGCCCGAAAAGGCGCAGTACCGCCGTTTCCAGATCCGGAGCTTCGTGGGCAACGACGATTTCCGCGCGATGGAGGAGGTGGTCGGCCGCCGCTACGCCCGCCTGCGCGAGGAGGGTCAGGCTTTGCCCGACCTTGTCGTGATCGACGGCGGGCGCGGCCAGATCGGCGCGGCGTTGAAGGCGTTCGTCGCGCTGGAACTCACGCCGCCGCCGCTCATCGGTCTGGCGAAGAAGCATGAGACGATCATTTTTCCCGATGCCCGGGCGCCGCTGAACCTGCCCCTGAACTCCCCCGCCTTGAACCTGTTGCAGCGCCTGCGCGACGAAGCGCACCGGTTCGCGAACACCTACAATGCGGACCTGCGGTCGCAGAAGCTGCGCGAAAGCATCCTCGACGACTTTGCGGGCCTGGGCGCGGTGCGGCGTGCGGCGTTGCTGGAGCACTTCGGCTCCATGGACCGCCTCAAGGCCGCCTCGGCGGCGGAGATCCGCGACGTCGAAGGCTTCGGTCCCAAGCTCGCCGTCGAACTCTTCGAATTCCTGCGCCGCGGCGCGCCGCCGCCGGCGGCGGCGGTCAGTCCGGACGCGGCCGCAGGCGGATGAACCAGTCGACGACGCGCGACGGGAAAAACCAGCGCGCCGCGAGGAAGAGCTTCGCGTGGATCGGCGCCGCGTAGTGCGCCCGGGGTCGCCGGGCGCGGAGCGCGTGCTCGACGCAGCGGGCAATCACGTCCGGCCCGGCGGCGAGCCGGCGCAGGTCGGCGAAGCCGTCGCGCAGCCGGCTCATGTACGGCGTGTACGGGCCGAGGTCCGCCAGCGTGCCCGCGGAGGCCGCGGAGGCCGCGGTGACGAAGTCCGTGGCGATGAATCCCGGCCGGATCACGACCACCTGCACGCCGAACGGCTTGAGTTCGCCCCGCAGGCCGTCGGAGAGCGCCTCCAGGGCGTGCTTGGTGGAGTCGTAGACGGACGTCAGAGGCCGGGCGATGCGCCCGGCAACGGAAGTGATGTTGACGATTCGACCCCGGCCCTGATCGCGGAGTATCGGGGCGACCAGCTGGCAGAGTGCAACGACGGCGAAGACGTTGACCTCGAAGTTGTGGCGGATCGCCTCCAGCGGGACGCGCTCGACCGGACCGCGCTGACCGTAGCCGGCGTTGTTGATGAGGGTGTCGATCCGGCCGAACCGCGCGACGGTGCCGGTCACGAGCGCCTCCCGGTGTTCGGCGCGGGTGAGATCGGCGGGGAAGGCGGCGACGCGCGCGCCCGTGGGATCGAGTTCGGCGGCGAGGGCCTGGAGCCGCTCGGCGCGGCGGGCGGTGAGGATCAAGCGGGCTCCGCTCGGGGCGAGTCGGCGCGCGATGGCCTCGCCGATCCCCGAGGATGCACCGGTGATGAGGATGACCTGTTCCGACAGCGGCGGCATGGCGGCAGTCAGCCAGCGGGGACGGAACGCGGCGAGCGGAATCCCGGTGCCCCGATCCCTCCCGTTCCGGGGAAATGAGGTTGAGCGCGCCCAGGGATCGTGCCACTCCCATGCCCATGCGCTTACCCCTGCTGTTGGTGTTGCTCGCGTGCGGCGGCTGGCTCAGGGCCGACGTGTCCCTTTCGCCGCTGTTCCAGGACCACGCCGTCCTGCAGCGCGACAAGCCCGTCCCGGTCTGGGGCTGGGCGGAGTCGGGCGAAGCGGTGACGATCTCGTTCGCGGGGCAGGAAGTGAAGACGGTCGCGGACGCGGCGGGCCGCTGGCGGGCGGTGCTGGCGCCGCTGGCCGCGAGCGCGGAACCCGCGGAACTCGTGGCAGTCGGTCGGAACCGGGTGGTGGTCCGCGACGTGGTGGTGGGCGAGGTCTGGCTCTGTTCCGGACAGTCGAACATGGCGTGGAGCGTGGCGGCGTCCGATCGTCCGCAGGAGGAGAAGGCGGCGGCCCGTTTTCCCCTGATCCGGCATTACAAGGTGCCGCTTCGCGTGGCGGATGCGGCGGAGGAGCGGATGAAGGGGGAGTGGCAGGTGACCTCGCCGGAGACGGTGGGGAACTTCACGGCGGTGGGGTATTTCTTTGCGCGGGAAGTGCACCGCAAGCTCGGGGTTCCGATCGGTCTCGTGAACAGCTCGTACGGCGGCACGCCGGTGGAGGCGTGGATGAGCCCCGGGGCGCTGGCCTCCGATCCCGCCTTTGCGGTGGTCGCCCAGCGGTGGTCTGAGGCGCTGGCCAAGCACCCCGAACGCGCCGCGGCGCACCGGGAGGCGATGGCGCGGTGGACGACCGAGCGCGACGCCGCGAAGGCGGCGGGGAAGCCCTTTGACCGCCGCGCGCCGCGGCCGCCGCAGGGTCCCGGACACCCCGACACCCCCTCGGGCCTGTATCACGCCATGATTCATCCTGTGCTGCCCTATGCCCTGCGCGGGGCGCTGTGGTATCAGGGAGAGTCCAACGCCGGGCGGGCCTCCGAGTACCGCGCCTTGTTTTCCGCGATGATCACCCAGTGGCGCGAGGCGTTCGGGCAGGTTGATTTCCCCTTCTATTGGGTGCAGTTGGCGAACTTCAAGACGGACCAGCCGGACAGCGGAGCGTGGCCGCGGTTGCGCGAGGCGCAGACCCAGACTCTCGCGCTGCCGGCGACGGGGCAGGCGGTGACGATCGACATTGGCGATCCCGATGACATCCATCCGCGCAACAAGCAGGAGGTGGGACGTCGGCTGGCGCTGATCGCGCTGACCCAGACGTACGGGCAGACGGCGGACCACTCGGGTCCGGTCTTCGTCCGCGCCGATCCCGAGAAAGGTCGCCTGCGCGTCGTATTCGCCCACGCGGTGACCGGTCTGATCGCGCTTGACAAGCCGCTCTCGTCCTTCGAGGTGGCCGGGGCGGACGGTGTTTATCGGCCGGCGATGGCGGACATCGATGGCGACACGGTGCTGGTGCGCGCGGAGGCTGTTCCGTCCCCGGTGTCGGTGCGCTACGCGTGGAGCAATTCCCCGGACGCGAATCTGTTCAACGGGGCCGGCCTGCCGGCGGTGCCGTTCCGCAGCGACGCGCGCTGAGGCGGCGCGCGTGCCGGCCCGGTGGTCAGAGCCCGACGAGCGAACCGTTGCGCTTGATCCAGCGTTCGGCTTCGCGCCACCCTGGGCAGACCTCCTCCACCCGGGCCCAGAAACGGTCCGAGTGGTTCATCTCCCGCAGGTGCATCAGCTCGTGGTGGATGATGTAGTCGCGGACCGAGTCGGGCGTTTGGATGAGTCGCCAGTTCAGGGAAATGACTCCGCCGGCCGAGCAGGAGCCCCAGCGGGAGCGCTGGTTGCGGACGGAGACTTGGCGGACGGCGACGCCGGTGACGGCGGCGAGTTCCCAGGTGCGTGCGGGCAACTCGACCTTGGCGCGACGGAGGAAGTGCGCCTCGAGGGTGGGGCGCACATCGCGGTCGAGGCGCGGCACGCGGAAGACATCGGCCGCGAGGCAGACGGCGGGGCGCTCCCCGGCGAGGGCGATGCGGATCTCGGTCAATTCACCGCGCCAGAGCACGTGGGTGCCGGGCACCCAGACCTCCGCGGTCTTGGGGCGGCGCTGCTGTCGCTCGCGGGCGCGCTCCAGCCAGTCCCGCTGCGCCTCGAGGAAGCGGCGTCCTTCGCGCTCGCTCCCCCGCGCTGGGATTGTGAGCACCGCCACACCGTCCCGGCGGAGCGTGAGGCGGTAGTTTTCCGCGCGGGCGCTTCGGACCATGACGCAGTCGCTGCCGGAACCTCCGGCGGCGGGCGCCGACCACGACGGGGAGAGTGCGGTCGCCGCCCGCGGCAGCACGCCGGAGGGAGCCGCCGGGCCTGCGGCGGGCTCGGTCAGACCAAACAAATCCTGCTGCTGCTCGCGCATGTGCGGCCTAGAGAGCGACGGTTTCCCACCGCTGGAGGCGTCCGGGGGCGAGCGTGAGCCACGCGAAGCTCCGGATCCCGGCGCGCGGGAACGAGATGCAGCCCGGATTCAGCCAGCGCACGCCCCGCACATCGAGGTCGTCGCGCGGCACGTGAGTGTGCCCGTGCAGCAGCACCCGCGCGTCGGCGGGGGCGTGGCGCGGTGGGATGTGGACGAGGTGGAAGGTGAGGCCCTCGCGCGTCAGGGTGAGTTCCACCGGCCACTGCGGGTTGGAATCATTGTTGCCCCGCACCACGATGAGCGGAGCGCCGAGCGACTCGAATTCTGCGAGGACCTCCGGTTCGCACACGTCGCCCAAGTGCCAGATCTCGTCGGCGCCGCGCAGCCGCCCGGGAAGATCCTCCGGGTAGCGGTCGTGGGTGTCGGAGACCACGGCGATGCGCATGGACCACGCTTGCCGGTCGGGAGGGGTGGAGGCGAACCAAAACCGGAGCGGAGTGCGCGGGGAAAGAGCCTTGCGGCGGGCGGGGACTGGGGTGTGATCGGGTCATGCGGGATCCGGGTTTCGAGCTGCCTGTGTTGGTGACCGGAGGCACCGGCTTCCTCGGCCGGCGCCTCGTGGAGCGTCTGCTCGCGCAAGGCCGGTCCGTGACGGTCCTGAGCCGCACCCGGCCGGCGGATCTTGAGGCACAGGGCGTGCGCTGGATCGGGGCGGCTCTGGAGGATACGGCGGCCGTGGCGGCGGCGTGCGCCGGCTGCGGCACCGTGTTCCATGTCGCCGCCCGGGTCGGCGTGTGGGGCCCCTGGGAGGACTTCTTCCGGGCGAACGTCCTGGGCACCCGCGCCGTGATCGCGGGCTGTCGTGCGGCTGGCGTGGGACGGCTTGTCCACACCAGCAGCCCGAGCGTCGTCTACAACGGCCGCGCCCTGGCTGGAGTTGACGAGTCGGTGCCGCTGACCACGGATTGCCCCAGTGCTTATCCGCTGACGAAGGCGCAGGCGGAGCGCGAGGTGCTGGCGGCGAACGGTGCGGAGCTTCGGACCGTGGCGCTGCGTCCGCACCTGATCTGGGGTCCGGGCGACCCTCACCTGGTGCCCCGGCTCCTTGATCGCGCGCGGGCGGGGCGGCTCTGGATCGTCGGGGATGGCACCAACCGAGTGGACCTGGTCCACGTCGAGAACGCGGTCGACGCCCACCTTGCGGCGGAGCGTGCGTTGCTCCGCCCGGATTCCCCGGCGGCGGGCCGCGCCTATTTCATCACGAATGGCGAGCCCGTGGTCCTCTGGGACTGGATCAACGACCTTCTGGTGGCGCTGGGGGAGCCCCCGGTGCGGCGGCGGATTTCACACCGGCTGGCCCGCGGCGCGGGGGCGGTCGCGGAGGCGGTGTGGCGTGGCCTGCGGCTGGGCGGGGAGCCGCCGATGACCCGCTTCATCGCGGATGAACTGGCGAAGGATCACTGGTTCTCGATCGCGGCGGCGCGCCGGGACCTTGGCTATGCGCCCCGGATCGCGATGGCGGAAGGCACGGCGCAGCTCGCGGCGGCGCGGCGCGGCGCCCCGGAGCGATCCGGGGCCGTGTGCGCGCCCTGACTACGCTGCGGCGGGAGGAACGGCGCCGGCTTTGACGTCGGTGCGCTTGACCTGTTCGTCGACGATCACGGCGGTGACGGCGTCGCAGCCGACGTTCGTCATGGTGCGGAGCATGTCGAGGAAACGATCCGCTCCGAGCACGATGCCGATGCCGGCGGGCGGAATCCCGAACGTGGCGAGCAAGCCGGCGATCAACGGCAGCGAGCCCCCGGGGATGCCGGCGACGGCGACGGCGCTGAGCACGCTGAGCACGAGCAGGGTGATCTGCTGGCCAAACGACAGGTCGACCCCGAAGACCTGCGCGACGAACAGCACCACGCACCCTTCGTAAAGGGCGGTGCCGCTCATGTTGACGGTGGCGCCGAGCGGAAGCACAAAACCCGCGGTGGACGGCGACACGCCGAGCCGCTCCTTGACGACGGCAAGGGCGGTGGGCAGGGAGGCGTTGCTCGAGCTTGTGGAAAAGGCGGTGATGAGCAGTGCCTTGATTTCGCGGAAGAAAGCGAGCGGTGACCACCGCGTCCAGAGCTTCAGGAACACGCTCATCGAGCCAAACAAGTGGAAGAGCAGGACGGCGGCGCAGCCCAGCACGAAGACTCCGAGGGCGATGACGATGTCGACCCCGATCTTGATGATGACGCTGTAGATCATGGCCGGCACCGCGTAGGGCGCGAGCCGCAGGGCGAAGTGCACGATGCCGGTCATGAGCTCGGTGACAAGATCGAGGCCGCGCTGCAGTTTGACGCGTTTCTCCTCGGACAGCTGGGTGCCGGCGGCGCCGACGAGCAGTGCGAACAGGATGAGCGGCAGCACGTCGCCGATGAGGGTGCGCTGCTGGCCGACCACGGCGCCGAAGAGATTCTTGGGCATGAACATCTCGACCACGGTGGCGAGGCTCATCCCGGGTTGGGTGGCGCTGGTGGCGACGTGCTTTTCGGCTGCGCCGCCGAACTCCTCGAGCAGGCGGGCCTTGGCGGCCGGGTCGAGATGGTTGCCCGGCTGCAGGAGATTCATCATCAGCAGCCCGAGGGCGACGCCGAGGGCCATGTTCAGGAAGAACAGCGTGAACGTCCGGCCGGCGAGCGGCCCGAGACGATCGAGTCGGCCCAACTGGACGACGCCGGAGGCGAGGGACGCGAAGACGAGCGGGATGACGACGAAGAAGAGGATCCGGAGGAAGACTTGGCCGATCGGATCAAGGACTTGGCTCGAGAAGGTGCGGGCGGCGGCGAGGAAGCCCGGTGCGACGTGGCCGATGGCGAGGGAGATCGCGGCCGCGACGATGCCGACGACAAGGCCGAGGAGGATGCGGTTGGCGAGCTTTTGGGGGGTTGCGGCCATGGACGTGGCAGGCACGCAAGCGGGCCGGGCGGGGGGAGTCGAACGCGAAGTGGCGACGCGGCCGGGGCGGGAGCGGGCTGGCGGTCCGACGGAACGCCCCGGCGGGACGCGGAGGCCGTCCGGGTGGCACCGAGACGGATGCGGGCCCGGCGGCCGCGATGCGATGCGATGCAACCGGCGGGCCGCCGCGTGCGCCGCGTGGCGCCCCGGTGGCGCGGAGGGAGGGGCGGTGAATAAGTTCCCATTGCCAAGCCCCGCTGTCGGGTCGAACGTGCGGAAGCGACGATGAGCGACCCATGCAAGCCGACCCCTTCACCGGCCGACCCACGCGGGTCCGGGGCTACCGCCTCCCCGGAGCCGACGAACAAGCCGCTCTTCAGCACGATCACGAGCGAGGATTGGAAACGTTCGCTCGCCTCCGCGCGGCAGCGCAGGGCGTCGGCTTCGGAACGGATCCGGACGACGATCTCGTCCTCTCGGCCGAAGACGGATTGAGCCTCCTCGCGGGGGCGGACGCGCTGTGGGCCGAATTGGACGCTGCGCTGGCGGCCTTTCGGGCCTGGGTGCCGCTCGTGTCGTTGGGGCAGTTTGGCTTTCCGGAGGATGCCGAGGATCCGTTCGGTGAAGGCAGCTCCCGGCTGCGCCGGATCGGCAGCGGGGTCGAGGCGTCGGCCTTCCAGGCGGAGGACGGGTCAATCTACAAGTTCTTCCTGCCGCGCGAAGGTGGGCGCATCGGGGGCAGCTTCACCTTCGTGCGCGACGGTGACGAGGTGGCCTTCCGGGCCGAGGCGAGCCTTGGCAGTTATCAGTCACTGTTGGAGAAGCTGCACCTCATCCTCGCTTTGGGAGGGATGCCGACCGAGATCGTCGGCCTGACCCCGGAGGGAGTGCTGGTCGTGAAGCAAACCGCCGGGGAGCGACTCCCGGAGAATCAGGATACCTCCTCGCTCCTGCCGACCGGGCTGATCCCGATTCCCTCGCGTTTCCTGCGGGCGCAACGAGATCATCCCCGGCTCTGGTTCCAGCGCGGAACCCCGTGGCTCATCGCGGACCTGCATGCGAAGAACCTCGTGCGCGCCGCGGACGGTGCCCTCCGGGTCATTGACCTTCTCGCCGCCCCCATGCCGGAGCGCCGGTTCGCGGACGAACCCCTGCTCCGCAGCTGGCTTGGCCGCGTGGCGCAGGATCCCCGGGCCGGGTTGTTGGAATCCGTGCCCGACGATGAATTGTGAGGCGGGCGGACGACGTAACCGCCGGAGTGCGGCGGTGCCCCGCGGCACCACTCAGCTGCCGGACTGCTTGAGAAACGCGAGGATGTCCTCGGCCTGCTTCGTCGTGGAACCCTTGTGGTCGGCGTAGACGATCTTGCCGTCCTTGATGAGGTACGCCTGACGGCTGGCCATGGAACGCAAGGCCCCGCGGGCACCGAAAGCCTTGATGACCGCAAGATCGGTATCCGCCAAGAGTGTGAAGGGGAGCTGGTACTTCTCCTTGAAGGCCTTCTGGGCTTCCACGGAGTCAGAGCTCACCCCGATGATCGCAACGCCCTGGGACGTGAGGTCGGCGTAGGCATCGCGCAGGGAGCATCCCTGCTTGGTGCAGCCCGGCGTGTCGGCCTTCGGGTAGAAGTAGACCAACGTGTAGCGATGGGAGCGGTAGACCGAGCCCAGATCGAGGGTGGTTCCTGCGTCCGTTGGAGCGGACACGACTGGGGCGGCGGAGCCGACCGGGAGAGGATCGGCGAAGGCGAGGAAGGGAAGCATGGCGAGACCGAGCAGGGTGGAAAGGACGAGGCGGAGGCGGCTCATGTTTTGAAGGGAATGCATTACCTGCGTCGGCGCAAGCGAGCCTCCCGAAACGTCGGCTGGCCGACCCTCAAGAAAAGGAAGCTTGCGTTTCGGGAGGAGTACCGGTTGAGTGCCGCAGTCGTTAGAGAACAGCGTTAGGTGACAGTATCTGGTGAGTCGTTAGCCGAGCAAGCAGCTTGGAGGATGATTTCGAAACCCGGCGTTCGGGAACGGACTGGCAGCGGACGGGTGATCTACGAAACATCAAACATGAGTAACTCCAAACTGTACGTCGGTAACATGTCGTTCAAGACCACCGAAGACGAGCTGCGCCAGCATTTCGGCCAGTTCGGTTCGGTCACGGACGTCTATGTCGCCATGGACAAGATGACCGGCCGCCCGCGCGGCTTTGCCTTCGTCACGATGGGCACGCCCGAAGAGGCGAAGCTCGCCGCTGACAAGAGCAATGGCGTCGACCTCGGTGGTCGCCCCCTGACCGTCAATGAAGCCCGCCCGAAGGAAGATTCCGGTGGCCGTGGCTTCGGCGGTGGTGGTGGCGGCGGCGGCCGTGGCTTCGGCGGCGGCGGTGGTGGCGGTGGCGGTGGCCGTGGTGGCTACGGCGATCGTCGCGAGCGCCGCTACTAATCCGCTCACCAGCGGATCCTGACACCTTCTGTGTCCTTTTCGCGGGGAGCCTCGGCTCCCCGCTTTTTTTGTGCCCAAGGGATCCCCTTTCCGGCGTGGCTGTCGGGAGAGGTTGAATTCCCGGACCCGGTTGCTTATGACCCCTTCCATCATGCGCGTGTTTCGAGGTTGGTTGGTGCTGATGCTCTCGCTCTCGTGGACAGCCTTCCCGCTGCTGGCGCAGCGGGAGAAGCTGCCGCCGGAAGACCTGGAAGTCGTCGAGAAACGCTGGCCCGACGCGAAGCGGACCTCGACCGGGTTGCGTAGCGTCGTGCTCAAGCCGGGCGATGGCGTGCGCCCGAAGAAGGGAGATGTGGTGCGCGTGCTCTACAAGGGCATGTTGCTCGATGGCACGGTGTTTGATCAGGCGACCGATCCGGCCAAACCGTTCACGGTGCGGATCGGTCGGGGTCATGTCATCGAGGGCTGGGAAGAGGGGCTCCAGTTGCTTTCCGTGGGCGAGCGGCGCCTGCTCATTGTTCCGCACGAGTTGGGATACGGCACCCGTGGCAGCCCGCCGAAGATCCCCCGGCGCGCCACGCTCCTCTTCGAGGTCGAGCTGCTGTCCTTTGAGCCCGCCCAGCCCGTTGCTGGCGCGGCGGCTCCCGGTGCCGCCAAGCCCTGACGATCCGTCGGCGGGCTGCAGAGCGATTCCGTCCCGGCGGGTCTTGATCGCCCGCCCGACGGTGCGGCCGTTTCCCGGCGACCGCCGGGGGCGTCCGGTCAATCACCCGGACTGCCCGGGACGGCGCCGCTGGGCGAGCAGAGTATCCGCGCTGTAGAGCGCCAGTCCGGTCCAGATCAGCGCGAACGCCGCTGCCCGCTCCGCCGTAAAGGGTTCGCCGAACCATCGCCATCCGATGAGGAACTGGCAGGTGGGGGCGAGGTACTGCAGGAGCCCCAGGGTCGTCATGCGGAGGCGCCGCGCGGCGATCCCGAAGAGCAGGAGCGGCACGGCCGTGACGACGCCGGTGCTGAAGACCAGGAGCGTGGTCCGCAGGTCGCTGTGTCCGAGCGCACCCTCGTGGTGGACCGCCTTCCACAGCAGCCAGCCCGCTGCGACCGGGGCGAGGAGGGAGGCCTCGACCGTGAGCCCCAGCATCGGGCCCAGCGGCGACTGCTTGCGGAGCAGGCCGTAGAAACCAAAACTCGCGGCGAGTCCGAGCGCGATCCAGGGAAAGTGCCCGAGCCGCCACACGAGCAGGCACACGCCCACGGCGGCGATGGCCACGGCGGCGCGTTGCAGCGGACGCAGCGTCTCGCCCAGCACGAGTCGACCGAGGACAATGCTGAGAATGGGAACGAGGAAGTAGCCAAGGCTGCATTCGATGACTTGGCCGGCGTGGACTCCCCACACGTAGATCAGCCAGTTCGCCGTCAACAGCACGGCGCTCACCAGGTTGATCCACCAGTCCCGCGGCGATCGCAGCGCCGCCCGGAGATCGGCCCATCCCCCCCGTTCGATCAGGAGCGGGAGCAGCAGGGCGAGCGACCAAACGTGGCGATGGGCGATGAGTTCGACTGCGTCAACCGAGCTCAGTCGGCGCCAGAGGAGCGGGACGATGCCCCAGACAAAGTAGCAGCCGACCGCCGCCAGCACGCCGGTCGCGGGCAGCGGAAGGGAGAAATGCGCGGGCGGATGCGGAGACGGCGAGGGCAAGCGCGCATCCTCGCGGGCGGCGCGGAGCAGGTCAAATCGTCGCGCCTTCGTCTCGCTCGCGCCCGGTCGCAGTCCGGTCCCGCCCCGTCGTCAGCGTCGTGGGGCCGTCGGCCCGAGGCCGAACTTCTCGGCAAACTCGCGGGCGGCGATTTCCCGGGCCCTTCTCGGTTCAACGGCCTCCGGACCCGCCTGCAATTCGCCCATCCGGCGGGCGATCCAGCGGAGTCGGAACTCGCTCTCGGTCTCGGCGGCAATCGCCGGTTTGGGCTTGCGCTCGCTCGTGCAGGCTGGGGCGAGAAGCAGCCACGGCAGCAGGCCCAGGAGCAGCGCGGCGGAGGTACGCTTCATGGTGATTGTGGGGTCGCCGGGGAGGGGGACGGAAACTTCGAACGTTTTGAGCTTCGATTTTTTCCAGAATTGCTCAAGCTCTCATCTACGTGCTTGAGGAGACGCCCTCCACCCCACCCGTCTCTGGCGATCTTTCCAAGGAGTTTCCGGCGGTGAAACCGTCCGATGCGCCGGCGCCGGTTGCATCCTCGTCCGAGCCGGTGGCAGGTTCGTCGAATGCCCCGGGAGCCGCGTCGCCCGTCGGCGGACAGGGTAGAACCCGTCCGTGGATGGCATTGCGGGGTAGCGCGGGCGCGGCCGCACCGAGCGGACCATCGGTCACGCCGGCCCCGGCGGCACCCACGTCCACGTCCTCTCCCCAGTCCGGCCCGGCTGTGCCGCCCGCCGAGGGTGGCACCCCGTCGGCCGGTGGTCAGGCCAAGCCTCGCCCCGGGCTGACGTTGCGGGGAGGCGCAGGAGCGTCTCCTGCGGGCGTTCCCGCGGTCTCACCGGCCGCCGCCGCTCCCGTTGCCGGGGAGGCGCCCACGACGTCCGCCTCGGCGGCGCCGACATCCGTGGCGGCAACGCCGGCCGCCGCTCCCGCCCCCTATTCCGCTCCCGATGGTTCACCCGCCGCGGGCTCCGCAGCGCCGGAGGTGAAGCCGGTTCCCGCGTCTCCCGCCGGGGGAGTGGTCATCCCGCTGTTCCGGGAAGGGTCTGACTCCCGACGGACGACGGTCGCTTCCATTGTCTTTGCCGCCCTTCTCGTCTTCGGCGTCGGCATTGCGGTGATTTGGTTGCTGATGCGTCCGTCACCCGAGGAAGTCGCCGCGAAGAAGGCCGCAGTCAAGCGCGTCGCGGCGGCGGGCCCGTCCGCCGCTCCCTCAGCACCGGCGGCGCAGGATCCTGCGGTCACGCCCGCGCCGACCGCGGCTCCCCGACCCGCAGCGTCCGGTGACGCGCCCGTGGTTGATCTGTTGGCACTGGGGTCCGCATCGAAGTTTCCGGATCCGGAGGCAGATCTGACTTCGCCCCGGCGTTTCCGGGTGATCCCTGAGGCGGGTGCCCATCCCGATGTGATCCGCTGGGTCGAGGAGGCCCGCGTCGCCGGCGTGACGGTCGGCAACCCGCCCCGCGCCCTGATCAACGGGCGACTGGTGCGCGGTGGCGCGCTTGTCGATCCGACGCATGGCATCGTCTTCCTCGGGCTCGACGCCGAGCGGCGGGTCCTCGTTTTCCGCAGCTCCGCCGGCGATGTCGTCCGGCTGGAGTATTGAGCGGGACTCTCTCCGGCGTACCGCTCAGACCGGGGTTCCCATCGCGCCCTTCAGGCTGCGGAGAAGGTTCGGGTCCGTGGCGATGCCGAGGATGCCGTTGACGATGAACTGCACGCCGATGCAGAGCAGCAGGAAGCCCATGATCTTGGTCAGGGCGCTCATGCCGTTGATGCCCACGACCAGGACAATGCGGCTGGAGATGCGGAGCACAAGGTAACTGATCAACGCCACGACCACGATGCCGAGAATGATCGCGGCGTAGTCGAGCGGGGTTTGCGCGAGCGAGGTGAAGCCGATCGTGACCGCGATCGAACCGGGTCCGCTGAGCATCGGCATCGCGAGGGGCGTGAAGGAAATGTCCCGCTTCGCCCGCGCGGCGTCCCGCTCCCGCTCTTCCTGCGCGAGACTGCGGGCGGAGAGCATGCTGAGTCCGATTCCGGAGACGAGCAGTCCGCCGGCGATGCGCAGTCCCGGGATGGAGATCCCGAAGAAATTCATGATGAAGGTCCCGCCGATCAGCGAGAGCACGAGGATCGCCACCATGTACAGGCAGCCGCGCCGGGCCTGACGCTCCCGCTGGCGTTCCGTGTCGCCCTCCGTGATGGCGAGGAACACCGGAGTCGAAGCGAACGGGTTGATGATCGGTAGCAGGGCGATGACGGTGCCGAGGATCAGCTCCCAGAAGTGCGAGACGGGTTGCATGGGACAGGGAAGGCGGGAGCGGTCAGGACAACGACGCCGGGGTCACCAGACATCCACCGGGCCCGAGGGCACCGGGATGGCCTGCCGCGCGTGCACGCCGACGTCGTCGCCGTCAGCGTCCATGAAGGACGAGGCCAGCGGGCCGGGTTGGTACTTCGGGAGCAGTTCCCCGTGGTCATCGCAGAAGGGCGCCCGCCAGCGGCGGTACTCCTCCAGCGCGGCGTCGAAATCCGTCCGCGAGGACATCGCCGTGACCCGCCGCTTGAAGACTTTCGCGGGCCCGAAGCGCTTGGCGTACCACGGCGCCACCCGGCGGAACAGCCGCGGCCCCTGCTCCTCGCCATAGAATTCGCAGTAGCGGTCGAAGTGCGTGCGCATCACCCGCACGCGTTCCGCGAACGTCGGTTCGGGCAGCAGTTCGCCCGTGCGGAGATAATGGTCCGTTCGCCGGAAAATCCAAGGGTCGTAGAAGGCCCCGCGCCCGACGCTGACGCCGGCGCAGCCGGTCTCGTCCAGCATGTGCTTGGCGGCCTCGGGGTGGGTGACGTCCCCGTTGCCGATGACCGGGATGCGCTGCACCGCCTGCACCACGGCGCGGATGCCCGCGAGCTTCACCGCGCCCGAAAATCCCTGCGCGCGGGTGCGCCCGTGCACGAAGACCGCCGCCACGCCGGTGTCCTCCAACACCCGCGCCAGCTCCGGAGCCGTCAGGTGCTCCTCGTCCCAACCCAGACGCATCTTCGCGGTGACGGGAATCTTGACGGCCTCGACCATCCCGCGAACGAGGGCGGCGGTCCTGCGCAATTCGGTCATCATGGCCGAGCCACCGCCGATCTGGACGACCTTTTTCACGGGGCAGCCCATGTTGATGTCAACCGACTGGGCGCCGAGCGATTCGCAGAGGGCGGCGGCTTCGCGCATTTCCTCGGGCACGGCGCCGAACAGCTGGATCGCGAGCGGTTGGTCGCCCGGAGCGGTGGCGACGAGTTGCAGGGCGACGCGGTTGCGCTCGAGCAGGGAGCGCGCGTTGACGAGATCGGTGGTCGCCCAGCCGAGGCCGCCGAGGGAGCGCACAGTCAGGCGCATGGGCAGGTTCGTGTAGCCGGCCAGCGGCGACAGGAACAGGTTGGACGAGAGCGTGTAAGGCCCGAGGCGCATCGATCCGGCCAAGTGTGTCGGGCGGTGGGGAGAGGTCAAATGGCCCGCCCGGCCGCCGCTCATGAGGCGGTCGCGGCGGCGGCGAGTCCGGCGTGCAGGCGGCGAAGGCCCTCCCGGAGCGTCGCTTCGGGACAGCCGAAGTTGAGCCGCACGTAGGCGCGTGGCCGGGCGGCAAAGTGGCGGCCCTCGCTCAGGCCGATGCCATGGGACTCGAAGTGGGCGACGGGATCCTGAAGACCGAGATCCGCCACGTTGATCCAGGCGAGGTATGTGGCCTCGATCGGGGCCTCGATCCGCGCGCCCGCCGGGCCGGCGGCGACGGCCTCCAGCACGAGATCGCGGTTGCGCCGGAGGCGTCCGAGGAGCGCCTGCCGCCAGGGCTCGCTGTGCCGGAAGGCGGCTTCGCAGGCGGTGAAGCCGAAGACGTTCACCTCGGCGACGATGCCGTGGGTCGCGTGCACGAAGCGGCGACGCAGTTCGGGATCGGGAATGATCGCCAACGCCGTGCCGAGGCCGGGGATGTTGTAGGTCTTGCTCGGCGCGAGCAGCGTGATCGTCTGACGCGCGATCTCACTGCCAAGGGTCCCGGTCGGGATGTGGCGCAAGCCGGGCTCGAGGATCAGGTCGCAATGAATCTCGTCGGAACAGAGCACGAGGCGATGGCGCAGGCAGAATTCCGCCAAACGCTCGAGCTCCGCGCGACGGAACACGCGGGCGACGGGATTGTGGGGATTGCAGAGGAAGAACGCCCGCGTCCGCGGCGTCACCGCCCGCTCCAGCGCCTCCCAGTCGATTTCCCAGCTCCGCGTCCCCGCCGCATACGCGAGCGGCACCATCACCGGCACCCGCCCCGCGTTGCGGGGGGCGCTCATGAACGGCGGATAGACCGGCGTGAGGCAGAGGATCTCCTCCCCCGGACCCGCCGCGGCCAACGCCGTCACGTTCAGCCCCACGACGAGGCCGGGCAGCCAGACGATCCACTCGGGGTCGATCGTCCAACCGTGGAGGGAGGAAAGATTCTCGACGACGGCCGCCACCTGGGAGGGCACGGGCCGGGCATAGCCGTAGATGCCGTGGGCCACCCGCTGCTGCAGCGCCTCGATCACCGCCGGCGGCGCCGCGAAATCCATGTCGGCCACCCACATCGGCAGCACATCGCGGCCAGCGTACTTCTGCCACTTCTGGGAGTCAGTGCCCCGGCGCTCGGGCGGATGATCGAAGTCAAAGCTCATGAGAATAGCCGTGGTTCAACCATGGTTTCGGCTGCAGGAACAGGGATTTCTGGGCGACCCCCGGCCCAAGCGCGACGGAATTACCCGGGTGCGACAAGAGTCGCCGGGAAAAAACGTCGCGCCGCCGGCGCCGATTGCGGCGAGGTCCCCTGCAATCAACGGGTTGGCCAACGGCCGCGCCCGGCATCCCACGTGCATAAGGGGCGGCAGATCGTTTCCAACCCACGACCCTTCATCCTTCGACTCCCTTACAACCATGAGACTCGTTCACTATCGTACGCCTGCGTCCCGCAGCCTCGCCTCATCCGGCCTCTTCCCCCGTTCCCCGTGGACGGACTGGGATCAGGAAATCGACCGCTGGTTTGCCAGCGCCTTCCCCGGTCCGTCGGTGTTCTCGACGGCCGGTGCGCCGCCGGTGGATCTCTATCAGGACGCCGACAATACCTACGTGCGGGTGGAGCTTCCGGGTGTCGCCCGCGAGGCCATCCAGATCGAGGTCGTCGACGGTCAACTGAACCTCCGGGCCGAGCGGGTCCGCGGTGAGGGAGACGCTCGCGAGACCGTGGCCTTCAGCCGCTCGATCGCGCTCTCCGATCAGGTCGATGAAACCGCCATCCGCGCCCAGCTGGAGCACGGCGTGCTGCGCCTGACGCTCCCAAAGAGCGAGACGGCGAAGCCGCGCCGCATCGCGGTGAACGGCGCCTAGGCGCATCCTTTCAAGTCGCGGGTCCGGGTGGACCCGCCGGTGGGAAACCCGTGAGGGTTGGGGGCGGGCTGTCGGTGTGGGCGGCCCGCCCTTTCCCTGTCCGCAGGGCGGCGGCGATGGCCGCGCCCGGACTGCCGAGCGATCCGGCGGAGCGCCTCCGGTGCCGCCCGACCGCAGTATGAAGGTCGACAACGGGCGCACGCCACCCGCGATCGCGCGAAGCGCCTCCGGCGCCGCTTGACCGCAGGGCTCCGGGTGAGGTGCGGCGGGTCCGTGGCTGGATCATCGCGGCCCGGCCCGCTGGCCGGAATCGCGTGGCGTTTCCGACATGACACGTGGCGTTGCCGCTGCGGCGGCTTTCCGCCGGCGGTGTTCAGGCGGCGGTCCCGGAACCGTCCGCGCGGGGCTTGAAGAGCACGCTGGCCAGAACGGAGAGGGCGAGGACCGAGCCGATCACGGCGAGGGACACGGTGGTGGTGACGTGGAGATCGAAGTAGCCGATCAGCATCTTCACCCCGATGAACACGAGGATGAAGGCGAGGCCCAGCTTGAGGAAGCGGAACAGTTGCATGATTCCGTTCAGCGCGAAGTAGAGCGAGCGCAGGCCGAGGATGGCGAAGATGTTCGAGGTCAGCGCCACGAAGCCGTCCTGCGTGATCGCGAGCACGGCGGGCAGGGAATCGAGCGCGAAGACGAGGTCGGTGGTTTCGACCACGATCAGGACGACGAAGAGCGGGGTGGCCATGCGGTGCCCGTCGATGCGGGTGAAGAACCGTCCGCCGTCCATGGCCGGGCTGACCGGGAAGAACCGCCGGAAGAGGCGAACGGCCACGTTCTTGTCGGGATGCACGTCATTGCCGCCCTCCTTGGCGAGGGCCATCTTCACGCCGGTATAGACCAGGAAGGCGCCGAAGACGTAGAGGATCCAGTGAAAGCGGGCGAGGACGCTGACGCCGACGAGGATGAAGATGGCGCGCATCGCGACGGCGCCGATGATGCCCCAGAAGAGCACCCGGTGCTGCCACTCCGGCGGCACGCGGAAATAGGCGAAGACGAGGATGAAGACAAAGACGTTGTCGACGCTCAGACAGAGCTCGATGAGGTAGCCGGCGAGGAACTGCTGGGCGTGCTCGGAACCGCGCCACGGGATGAGCAGGGCGCAAAAGCCGAGGGCGAGTGAGGCCCAGACCCCGCACCAGATGAGCGCCTCGCGGGTGCTCACCACCTTGGAACCGCTGTGGAAGACGCCCAGATCCAGGGCGAGCATGGCCGCGATGAAGGCGAAGAAGGTCAGCCACGCCCAGAGCGGAAGCGGGGGCAGGGCGGTGAGCGTGGCCAGCAGGGACGGCATGAGGGCGACCTTGGCAGAGCGGTTGCGGGCGGAGCAAGCGGCGAGTGTGGCGACCCGCTAGCGGAGGATCCGCAGGAGTGACGCCCGCTCGTCCGTCCACAGCGGCACGGCATCGACCCGCTCGCTCGGCGCACGCATGTGATCGTAGAAGGCATCCTTCTCCAGCACGTCCTTTTCGCGGGCGAGCAGCATCCACGTCGTGCCGTAGATCCACCAGAACTCCGAGTCGTCGTCGGTGATCGTCAGAACCTTCAGGTCGAACTGGCGGGCGAGGCCCTCGACCACCGGCTGAAGGTCGAGGTAGCGGTTGGAGGTGTGCACGGCGATGATGCCGCGGGGGGCGAGATGCTGCAGGTAGATGTCCATCGCCTCCCGGGTGAGCAGGTGGACGGGGATCGCATCACTGCTGAAGGCATCGAGTGCAAGGAGATCGAAGGCCTGGGGCTGCCCGGCAGCGAGTTCCCGCTCGAGGGTGAGGCGCGCGTCTCCGAGCACCACGGCCACCTCTCCCGGCGTCTCCGCAAGGTAGGAAAAGTGACTGCGCGCGATCCGTTCGACCTCGGGGTTGATCTCGTAGATCCGCAGGCGGTCCCCGGCCCGGCCGTAGGCGGCGAGCGTGCCCGTGCCCAGTCCAACGAGTCCCACCTGCCGCCGGCCCTCCGGTTGCTCGAGGTGCTTGAGCGCAAGACCGATGCCGCTGCTTTCGCCGTAGTACGTCGTTGGCCAGACGGTCTGGGCGGCGGAGCGGAATTGCAGGCCGTGCGTGATGCGCCCGTGGACGAGGGAGAAATGATGGCCGCTCGGGTCCTCCGCGAGGATGTTCCGCACCTGCAGCGTGCCGTAGAAATTGCGGGTCAGGTCGACCGCATCCTCATCGGCCTTGCGGATCTGGATGATGAGCAGGACGCCGAAGGCGAGGCTGAGCAGCATGAGGAACCCGCCCTGCCGCGGGCGCCACGCGCCGCGTTCCGCGCGGCGGAGCGGGAGCAGGCAGAGGAGGGCCGCGACGCCCCCGGCGGCGAGGGCGGGCCAGTACTCGAGGTAAAGTCGTTCCACGGCGAACTGATAGACCGCCGCCTGCTCGTGCCAGGCATCACCCCACGAGACCTCCAGTGCCGGCACGCCCACGAGGGCGATCACCAGACCGATCGCGGCCCCGGTCACCAGGGCCCGGCTGCGGGCTTGGAGGGCGATCACGCCGAGCAGGTAGCTCAGAAGCCAGAGTCCCATTTGCAGCTCGGCGTAGCGGTCGAAGATCGCGGGCGCGATCACGGCGACGAACAGGCCGCCGAGGGCGCCGCCGGCGGACATCAGGAGGTAGAACGATGTCAGGCGCGCGGGTTCCGGTCGGAGCCGGTACAATTCGCCGTGGCAGACCATCGCTGCCACGAACAGCGTCCCCGCGTAGCCCACCACTTGGAGCGCCAGCGGAGCCTCAGTCTCCTTGTGGAGAAGGTGCAGCACCAGCGCAGCGCCGACGACCAGCAGGCCGGCGAACGTGCCGTGGTGGTACCAGCGCGGGTGATCGAAGCAGAGGATGAAACTCAGCAGGTAGAGGGCGAGCGGGAGAACCCACAGGAACGGGATGACGGCGATGTCCTGACTGAGCTGGTTCGTGGTGGCCGCGAGCAGCACGGAGGCGATTGCGGGCAGCGCGACCCACAGGAGTGGCGCGTGCGGCGGCAGTGCGGCCCGCGGCTCTGCTTCGGCGTCCGGGGTTTGGGCCGGCGCCGGCGCCACGTCGCGGATCGCCCAGGCGCACCGCAGCGCCACCAGCGCGAACGCCACGAGGCCCACCGACCAGACGAGCGCCTGTTCACGGCGGGTGAGGAACGGCTCGACCACCAACGGATAACTGAGGAGAGCGAGGAGGGAACCCACGTTTGACAGGGCGTAGAGTCGGTACGGCGAGCGTCCCGGATGCCGCAGGCTGAACCAGCGCTGCATCAAAGGTCCCGTGGTCGACAGCACGAGGTAGGGCAACCCCACGGTGAGGCTGAGCACGAGGAGGATCTGCAGCACCGGAGACCCCTCCGCCTGGGGCCGCAGGGCATCCTCGGGGATGACAGGCAGGAACGCCGCGGCGGCGGCGAGGAGGCCGGCCTGGAGCCAGGCTTGGGTTCGCGGCCGCAGGCGGGTCGATACCACGTGGACATAGCCGTACCCGACCAGCAGCAGCACCTGGAAGAACAGCAGGCAGGTGGTCCAAACCCCCGGACTGCCGCCGAACCAAGGCAGGATGTATTTCCCGATCATGGGCTGGACCTGAAAGAGCAGGAAGGCCCCGAGGAAGATGGCGACGGCGAACGGCGGCATGGGGGCATCCGACCAGCCGTCGACGGCTTGGGCAAAGTCAAAACGATGGGTGCGCCCACCGCTGCCGCGCCGGCCTTCGCGTTCTGGCAGTCAGGTGCCCCTGACCTCCGGACTTGCGCTTGCGTTGCGGCAGCGGGAACTGCTTCCTTCGAGACCGGGCGCTTCGACCCCACGCGTTTCCCCGCCATGGCGGAACCCCCCACCCGCACCCCCGCTCCGCCGACTTGGTTCCGCGCGTTCGTCGTCGCGGTGGCTCTCGCTCCGGTCCTCTTCGTGGGCTGGCGGGCGACGGACACGATGCACAACATCCCGATGTGGGATGAGTTTGAGACCGTCCTGCGCTTCCTGCTCGACTTCCGGGCGGCGGATTCCGTGGCGGCCTCGGTGCACGCCTTCTTTGCCATGGCCAACGAGCACTGCGTGCTGACGAGCCGGCTCGTGTTCGGGCTGCTGGATCAGCTGACCGGAGGGATGAACTTCGTCACGCTGGCCCTGATCGGAAACGGGTTCCTCGCCGGCGTGGTCCTTGTGGCTCGCCAGGGGATCGATGATCCTTGGTGGCGCGGGATGTGGCTGGGCCTGTCCGCGCTGGTGCTGGTGCACCTCCAGCACCACGAGAACCTGTTCTCGTCGTACGCCTCGATCGATCACTACCAGGTCGTCTTCCACACGACCGTCTGCCTGCTCCTGCTGCAGCGTCGGGAGCGCTGGGCGCTGCCGGCCGCGGTGGGATTTGCGGGGCTGGCGGTGTTCACGCTGACTCACGGCGTCGCGGTGATGGTGGTGGGCGGGCTCCTCCTTGCCCTCGCGGGCCGCCGGGATGCGGTGGTGCGGTGGTGCATGGCGTGCGCGGTGGTCTTCGGTGCCTTCGCCTTTGTCTTCAGTTCCGCGACCCTCACCGCCCCGGTCGCGTGGTCGCTCGCGGCGGTGGGGCGGCTGCTGTGGTACTGGCTGACGATGGTGGGCGGCGTCGTCTCGCTGGGCTCGCCGGTGGCGGCGGCCTGGAGCGGTCTCGGCCTCCTAACGGTGCTCGGCGTCGTCCTCGGTCTCGGCGCGTGGCGTCGTGACGCCTTTCTCACCGGTCTCGCGCTGACGGCACTACTCGGGATGGCCTTCATCGCCTACGGCAGGTTCTCCGCGCCGGGCGTGCCTGCGCTCTCGTCGCGCTACATGGTGCAGAGCGGCGTGGCTTGGGTGGCGGTTGTGCTGCTCGTGCTGCGGGCGCTGCCGCCGCCGCGCTGGGGCCGGGCCGGCGCGTGGCTTGCGCTGGTCGGCGCGGGCGCGATCAACGTCCTGGCCAACCGGCACTTCGCCTTCGAGGCCTGGGAGTTTTCCCAGCGCCGGGTCGATGCGGCCCACGTCTACGACGAGACAGGTTCGATGGCGGGGCTCAAGCGCCCCATCTTCCCAAAGACGGCCCTCGGCGACCGCATCCTCGCGACGGCGGCGCGGGAGAACCTCTACACCCTCGATGTCGAGCCGAGCCATGAGGTCTTGGCGCCCGACCGAATCAAACCTCACCCGATCGTCTTTTCGATCGACAAGCTGTCGGTTTCGCGGGGGCACGTTCATTTCCGGGGCTGGATGCTGACCAAGGAGATGTTTTCGACCGAACTGCAGCCTTACCTGCAAACGGTGCAGGGCGACCGCCTGCGGCTGTTCCGCGGCCGGGTGGAGTGGCGGCTCGACGTGGCCGCGGCGTATCCGGATCGCCCCGACGCGCTGCGCAGCGGGTTCTATTTCACGGTGCCACTCTCGCAATTGTCGGCTGGACCGCAGTCGCTGCGTGTGGTCTTGATCGGGAGTCGACGCGCGCTTTACAACGAGACCCAGCGCGTGATTGAGGTGCCGTCCCCCGCACCCTGAACGTCATCGTCTTCCTGCCCGCCCTCTCTCACTCGCGTCGTCCCGTCCTCCCGTCTCCGCACCGTTCCCCGCCATGCACCCCCGCCTCCGCTCCGTCCTTCTGCTTGTCCTTGTCCTGACCGTCCTCCTCGCTCCGTCGGCCGCCTGGGCCGCCGCGGGAGCTCCGCCGCCCGCCAAGGATCGCTCCCCGGGAGCGGCCGTGTCGTCGGCGCTGGCCGGCGTCACGGGCATGGCGATCTCGCCGCTGCTCGGCACCGGCGTCTACGGGGCCTACCTGTGGTTCGGCGCGGATACCCCGGAGCAGCGGACGGCGCTCCCGTGGTTTGCGCAGATGACCTTCTGGCTGCCCGCGCTTCTCGTCGTCGGGGTCTGCGCGGCGAAGGACTCCCTCGCGGCGGCGCTCCCACCCGGGTTCAAGAAGCCCCTCGATGTCATCGAGACGGTCGAGAACAAAGTCTCCGGGCTGGTCGCGGCCGGAGCGGTCGTGCCGTTCACGATGGACTCGTTGTCCAAGCTGCTGGTCGCGCAGGGGCCCGGCCCGGGAGCGGTGCCGACCGGCTTTGCCGCGCTGCCGCTCGGGGCGATGGATTTCACGTGGCTCGTCACGGCGGCGACGCTGCCGCTGGCGGTCGCGGTGTTCGCCGTCGTCTGGATGGCCTCGCACGCGATCAACGTGCTCATCCTGCTCAGCCCCTGGGGGGCGGTCGACTCGGTGCTCAAGGCGGCGCGCACCACCCTGCTCGGCCTCGTCGTGCTGACCGCCGGGCTGAACCCGTGGGTGGGGGCGCTCCTGTCGCTGGTGGTCATCCTCGTTGCCTGGCTGGTGGCCGGCTGGTCGTTTCGCCTCACGATCTTCGGGAGCGTGCTCTCGTGGGAATTCCTCACTTTCCGCCGGCTGCGGTTCCGGCCGGCTGCGGGTTCCCGCAACCGCGTCTTCTCAGGTCCGCACCTGTGCGAGCAGGGCGTGCCGGTGCGGACGTACGGCCGCTGGCTCAACGAGCCGGAGAACGGGGGCTGGCGTTTTTCCTTCCGGCCGTGGCTGGTGCTGCCGGAGCGTTCGGTCCTGATCGCACCGCGGGAGCCGTCGATCGGTCGCGGACTCTTCCTCTCCGCGGTCCGTGACGGCGATGAGACCACGTTCACCCTGCCGCCCCGTTACCGCGGGCACGAGGAGGCGCTGGTGGAGCTCTACCAGATCGAAGGCGGGGTCCAGCCCGCCGGTCTGCGTCGGGCGTGGAGCGTGCTGCGCGAGTTGTTCGCTGGAGCTCCGGGCCGACGCCTGCCGGCCTGAGGAGGGCTGGATCGCCCGGCACCGCGCTTTGCCTCTTCGGATGGCGATATGCGGGGCGATCCGGGTCTGTCGGGCGCGGCGTACTGCGGACGACGGCGTTCCGGCGCGGCACCCCGAAATCGTCGCCGGGAGGATGACCAGCGCGGGCGGCGTCGGCCGGCGTCTCAGCCCTGCCCGCCGCGGAGCACGATCACGTTGTTGAGGTCGTGCTTCTGGAACTCCGCCCAGTAGGCGTCCTCGATTTTTTCCACCTGCTGCTCGATGGACGGCGGTGGTTCGACGCCGGGCGTGCTGGAGGCGAGGTGACGCCGGGCCTGTTCGGAGGAGCAGTCGCGGTCCGCGAGCCGCGCCACGAGCTCATGCCAGAACGTGTCGTTGGTGTGCTCGGAAAGCATCTTTTCGATGCGATCCTCGCGGATGAACTTCTCCGCGATGCGCAGCCGGCCGTCGGGCAGGCCCTCGACCAAGTCGCCGCAGCCCATCGGCGTCGCCAGCGCCAGCAGCTTCTGCTCCAGTGCGTCGTAGCGGGTGCTGGAGGGGTTGTCCGGGCCGTGGTACGCATGCACCACATGGAGCGCGTAGTGCAGCAGCTCGAGGAGGCGGGCGTATTCCTTCGCGGTGAAGGTGGCTTTCATCGCCCCACGCTCGCGTTCCCGGTGCCGGGGTGCAACTGCGGACTGGCGTCGGCGGTCCGGGCGACGAGGAGCGGGCGGAGGTGGGGCCAGACTACCTCGGCGATGCGGCGGTGCCCTTCGACGGTCGGGTGAATGCCGTCCGGCAGGTTGAGTTCCGGCACGCCGCCCACGCCCTCGAGAAGAAAAGGGATCAATTCGACGCCGGCCGCGGCGGCCAAGTCGGGAAAGAGCCGGGCGAAGGCCTCCGCGTACGGCCCCATGCTCGTGGGCAGTTGCATGCCGGCGAGCACGATCCGGACCTGTGGGTTGCGGGCGCGCACGCGCTCCATGATGGCTTCGAGGTTGGCGTGGGCCGTGGCCAGCGGCAGGCCGCGAAGCCCATCGTTGCCGCCGAGTTCGAGGATGAAGATGTCGACCGGCTGGCGGAGCACCCAGTCGATCCGGCGCAGCCCGCCGGCCGTGGTGTCGCCGCTCAGGCCCGCGTTCACCACCCGGTAGGCCAGTCCCTCGCGGTCAATCTTGGCCTGCAGCACCCCCGGGAACGCATCGACCAGGTGGTTCTCCAGCCCATAGCCGGCGGTCAGGCTGTCCCCGAAGAACAGGATCGTCCGGCGGGCGTCGCCTTCGGCGGTGGCCGCAGCGTGCGACGGCGCCGGAAATGCGCCGAGGACGAGCGCGAGGCCGAGTTGGAATAGGGCGAAAAGGCGGGTCATGGAGTTGCGGTTTACGGTCCGGCGGATTGTTTCGCGGTTCGCGATTATGGTCCATTCCATGCTGAAAGTCGAGCGACTGACGAAGACCTATGGTTCCCTCGGGGGGCCCTTGACGGTGCTGCGGGACGTGAGCTTCTCGCTCGCCCCCGGGGCCAGTCTCGCGATCGTCGGCCCGAGCGGGAGCGGCAAGACCACGCTCCTTGGGCTCTGCGCCGGGCTGGACCGGCCGACCTCCGGACGGGTGGAGTTGGCGGGCGAGGAGATCGGGGCGATGACCGAGGATGACCGGGCGCGGATGCGCAATGACCATGTCGGCTTCGTCTTCCAGAACTTCCAGTTGATCCCGACGCTCACGGCGCTCGAGAACGTGCTCGTGCCGTTGGAATTGCGGGCCGCGCGGGGCGGTGGGACTTCAGCGCTGCGGGGCGCGGAGGAGGCGGCCGTCGCGCTCCTCGAGCGGGTGGGCCTCGGGGCCCGCGGCGGGCATTACCCGGTGCAACTCTCCGGGGGGGAACAGCAGCGCGTGGCGCTGGCACGGGCGTTCATCAACGCGCCGAAGATTCTCTTCTGTGACGAGCCGACGGGCAACCTTGACGGCGAGACGGCGGCGGCGATGACGGAGTTGATTTTCGAGGTGAACCGCGAGCGCGGCGCGACGTTGGTGCTGGTGACGCATGATCTTGAGCTGGCGCGGCGGTGCCGCCGCATCCTCCGCCTGCGGGGCGGCGTGGTGGTGTTGGACGAGGGCGAGGGTGCGGGGGAGGCCGTGCGGGCGGCGGGAGGCGCGTCGGCGTGAGCTTCGTACTGCGGATGGCGTGGCGGGACTCGCGGGCCTCGCGCCGGCGGCTCTTGTTGTTTTCCCTTTCGATCGTGCTCGGGGTCGCCGCCTTGGTGGCGATCGGCTCGTTCGGCGCGAACCTGCGCCGCGCGATCGACGGGCAGGCCAAGGCGCTGCTCGGCGCGGATTTGGCGGTCCAGTCCCGGTCCGCGCTCACGCCCGAGGCCCGGGCTTTCCTCGACGGCCTGGGTGGCGAGCGCTCCGAGGAAGTGGTCTTTGCCTCGATGGTGGTCTTTCCCTCGGCGGGGGGCCAGACCCGGCTCGTGACGCTCCGCGCGCTCGAGGGAGCCTATCCGTTTTATGGGGAGTTTCTCACCGAGCCGCTGGACGCCGCCGGGCGCCTGTCGCGCGGGGAAGCGGTGGCGGTGGTCGAGGAGACGCTCCTCAGTCAGTTCGGGGTGAAGGTGGGTGACCCGATCCGTCTGGGCCAGGGCACGTTCACCATCGTCGGCGCCCTGCGCTCCATCCCCGGCGAATCGGCCGCCGTCGCGCTGCTTTCGCCCCGCGTCTTCATTGCCCGTTCGCGTCTCGCTGAGACCGGGCTTCTCGGGCCCGGGAGCTTGGTGCGCTACCGGACCTACTTTCGCTTCGCGCCGGAGGTCAATGTCGAGGCGCTCGTGACCGAGTTGCGCGGCCGCTTCAGTGAACTGCGCCTCGGGTTCGATACCGTCGAGGAGCGGCGGCGCGAATTGGGCAACGGCGTCAGGAATGTCGATGCGTTCCTGAGCCTCGTGGGGTTTGTCGCGCTCTTCCTCGGTGCGATCGGGGTGGCCAGTTCGATTCATGTCTACGTGCGCCAGAAGCTGGCGACCGTGGCGGTGCTGCGCTGCCTTGGAGCGAGTGCGTGGCGCAGTTTTGCGGTCTACCTTGTGCAGGGACTCGGCCTGGGGCTCTTTGGCGCGGTGCTCGGCGCGGCGCTGGGGGTGGCGGTGCAATTGGCGCTGCCTGCACTGGTGGGCAAGCTGCTGCCGTTCGCGGTCGAATTCTCGGTGGACTGGCCGGCGGTCACCCGCGGGATCGCGCTGGGTCTCGGCATCTGCCTGCTCTTCACCCTGCTGCCGCTGCTCGCCGTGCGCCGCGTGTCGCCGCTGCGGGCGATCCGCTCGTCGTTCGCCGACGATCCGGACCGGCCGGACCCGCTGCGCTGGGCGGTGTACCTCGCCATCGTGGCGGCCGTGGCCGGCTTCGCGTGGTTGCAGGCGCCGCGCTGGGTTGTCGCCGTCGGTTTCGTCGTCGCCCTCCTGGTCGGCTTCGGCGTGCTCGCCGGCCTCGCCCGGGTCGTGGCGTGGCTGGCCCGCCGCGTCGTTCCGCGCGGCGCCCCGTATGTCCTGCGGCAGGGCGTGGCGAACCTGCACCGGCCGAACAACCGCACCGTGCTGCTCCTGCTCGCCTTGGGTCTGGGCACGTTCCTGATCGTGACCCTGGCCCTCACGCGGGCGACGCTGCTGGCGCAGATCGAGGGGTCGGGCGGCGGCGACCGGCCGAATCTCGTCTTCTTTGACGTGCAGGATGACCAGATCGGTCCGCTTGAGGACACCCTGCGCGAGGCCGGGGTGCCGCTGCAGTCGCGCGCCCCGATTGTCACCATGCGCGTGAGCCGCCTGAAGGGCCGGCCGGTCGAGGACCTCCTGCGCGAAGGGCAGTCGACGATCCCGGCGTGGACGCTGCGGCGCGAGTACCGGTCGAGCTACCGGGCCGCGCTGGCCGATACGGAGCGACTGATCGCGGGCGAGTGGGTCCCGCGCGTCGCGCCCGACGCCGCGGTCGTGCCGGTGTCGCTGGAGCGCGGGATCGCCCGCGACCTGCAGCTGGGACTGGGTGACACGCTTGAGTTCAACGTGCAGGGCGTGACGGTCGAGGCGCGGGTGGCGAGCCTGCGCGAGGTGGAGTGGCGGCGCCTTGAGCCCAACTTCTTCCTGGTCTTCCCGGAAGGCGTGCTGGAGGGAGCCCCCAAGTTCTTCGTGGCGGCGACGCGCGCGGCCAACCCCGCTGAGTCCGCGCGGCTGCAGCAAGCGGTGGTGGCGCGCATCCCCAATGCCTCCGCGATCGATCTCACGCTCGTGCTGCAGACGATCGACGGGATCGTGGCGAAGATCCAGTGGGTGGTGCAGTTCATGGCGCTGTTCACCGTCGCCACCGGGGTGATCGTGCTCGCCGGAGCCGTGCTCAGCGGTCGTTACCAGCGTCTCCGCGAGACGGTGCTGCTGCGGACACTCGGCGCGAGCCACGGGCAGTTGGTGCGCATCCAGCTCGTCGAGTACTTCATCCTCGGCGCCCTGGCGGCCGCGGTGGGATGCGGGCTGGCGATTGTCGGCGGCCAACTTCTCGCCCACTTCGTCTTCGAGGCGCCGCCCGTGGTGCCGCCGGTTACCCTCGTGAGCGCGTTCGCCGCGGTCATCGGCCTGACGCTCCTCACCGGCCTGCTCGCCAACCGCGGCGTGGCGTCGCACCCACCGCTCGAGGTCCTGCGGCAGGAGACCTGACCGGGGGGTGGCCGGGGAGCGGGCTGGACCGGGACCGTCCTCCCTGCGGTCAGGCGACTCGGGAGCCGGCGCGAGTCCCCCCCGACCGCGACGATCCGGGCTGGCGTTCCCGGCGGACTGTGTCCCCATGAGGGCATGAGCAACCGCCGCGTGGTTTCGTTTCACTACACGCTGCGCGACCCTGAGGGTCGCGTGATCGATACCTCTGCGGGAGGGACACCGATCCTTTACCTTGAAGGTGCCGGTCAGATCATCGACGGCCTCGACCGGCGGCTGCGCGACGCGGCGGCCGGCACGAAGGCGCGTGTGGAGGTGCCAGCGGCGGAGGCGTACGGGGAGCACGATCCCCGGCAGGTGCAGGACGTGCTCCGCGAGTTGCTGCCGGTGGCCGGCGAGCTCAAGGCGGGCGATCGTTTTCAGGTGGGCGACGACGCGGCGGCGCCCATCGTCACCGTCGTCGCCGTGAAGGGGGAAACCGTGACCCTTGACGGCAACCACCCGCTGGCCGGCGTGGCGTTGACCTTTGACGTCGAGGTGGTCTCGATCCGGGCCGCCTCCGCGGAGGAACTTGCCCACGGGCATGCGCACGGGCCGGACGGGCGTTGCGGCTGACGTCCGCGCAGGAGGCCGGCATGCGCCAGGCGGAGATCCGGATCGTCGGTCAGGGCCTGGCGGGCACCCTTCTGGCCTGGGCCTGCGAGGCGGCCGGGGTGCGGTTTCACCTGATCGATCCGGGCCACGCCGCGGCCGCCTCCCGGGTCGGCGCCGGCATCATCAATCCGGTCACCGGGCAGCGGCTGGTGAAAAGCTGGCGGGTCGATGCCTTGCTCGGCCCCGCCGTGACGGCGTACCGGTTCATTGAACGCGAGCTCGAGGTGCCGCTGCTCCGGCAACTGCGCGTGCGGCGCGAACTCCGCACGGTGCGGGAGCAGGAGATCTTTGCGCAGAAGCGACGGACCGGCGAACTCGATCCGTACCTGCACCCCCTCCCGGATCGGGAGGATGCCTTCCTGATCGAACCCGTGTTCCATGTCGACCTGCCCCGGTTGATCGACGCCTCGCGTCAACGCTGGCGGCGGCGCGGCGTGTTGAGTGAGCGCAGCGCGACGGCGGCGGAGTGCTCTGGCGGCGACCTCCCGACGGTGGCCTGCCTCGGGGCTGCGGAGGTTCCGTGGCGGCGCGTGGTGCTGGAGCGGGTGAAGGGGGAGTTGTTGCACCTGGAGGCCATGGCCGGCGACGCTGGGTTGACGCGCGGCGCGGGTGGGAGCGACGAGATTCGGAATGACGGACACTGGCTGCTTCCCCTGCCGGACGGAGCGTGGGCGGTCGGGGCGACCTACGATCGCACGGCCTTGGACCTGGAGCCCTCGCCGGGATCGCGGGAGTTGCTGCTCGCGAGCGCGCGCCGTCTGGGCGGAGACGCGGGGTGGCGCGTGCGGGCGGCGCTGGCGGGGTGGCGGACGAGTGCTCCGGACCTGCGACCGGTGGCGGGGTGGCTGCCCGGACGTCCGGGGCAGGGCATCTGCAATGGGCTGGGCTCGAAAGGAGCGCTGCTCGGCCCGTGGCTCGCGCAGCAGTGGGTGGATCACCTGCGGGACGGGCGGGCCTTCGACCCGGCGGTCGCAACGGAGCGTTGCACCTTTCCGGGGTAGAGCGCGAACTCGGCCTCCGCGTGGCCGGCACGTTCGGCGCCTCGCGAGGGAGCGCGTGGCCCTTCCGGTCGAGTCCGAGCGACACCGAGCCGGTCACGCTGGCCCGCTCGGCTGTTCCGCGGGGCGTGGCACCCGTCAGTTGTAGAGCCAGAAGCGCTTCTTCGTGGCGATGTAGGTGCGGTTTTCCGCCTCCCAGCGGGCCAGCCAACGGTTGATGTCAACCCGGGCGCCCGTGGCGACGAGATCCTCGAAGAAATCGTTATCCCCCATGTGACGCAGGAAACCCTGCTGGATGCCCCGCGTTGCCTCGGCGTAGGGATTGCGTCCCTCCAGTTTGCACCCGAGGCGCATGAGGTGGAAGCTCAGCTCGGTCGGGCGCCAGTCGTCCCAGTCGGTGACTTCCACGTACAGGCCGATGGCGGGCTTGCCGCGGCGGTTCGGGGAACTGACGCGACGGAAGGCGATGCCGGGAATGCGGAGGGCTTTCAGTTCCTTCTCCACCACCTCACTCGGGACGCGCAGGTGCAGGACGCCGCGGAACGGGTAGCGCTGGCCGACCCCGTGGCGGAAACCGCCGATGTAGGTGCCGAGCCCGGTCATGGCGTAGCCCATGGCGGCGGAGAAGTCCGGGATCATCGGCGAGGTCGGCACCCAACGCAGCTCGGTCTCCGGCCAGCGCATGGAGCGGCGCCAGCCCCGCATCGGGACGACGGTGAGGCGGCCGCGGGCCTGCGTCTCGCGGGGAATGGCGAGCGCTCCCGGCGTCCGGGCGCTGAACTGGGCAAGTTCGCCGATGGTCAGCCCGTGCACGTAGGGCACGCGAAAGGCGCCAACGTAGCTCATCCACGCCGCGTCCAGCATGGGACCGTCGACCTTCAGGCCGCCGAGCGGGTTCGGGCGGTCGAGCACCACCACGTCCACGCCCTCCTCGAAACAGGCCTCCATCGCGTAGCGCATGCAGCTGACGTACGTGTAGCTGCGGGAGCCGACGTCTTGGAGGTCGATGACGAGGGCGTCGAGGCCCTTGAGCATGGCCTTGGTGGGTTTGCGGTACTTGCCGTAGAGGGAATACACCGGCAGGCCGGTGCGCTGATCGATGCGGTCCGCGATCGGGATCTCCGCCGCCTCGTTGCCGTAGATGCCGTGCTCGGGACCGAACAGGGCGACCAACCGAACCTTCGGCGAACGACGCAGGACCTCGATCGTACTTACGCCGTAACGGTTCACGCCGGCCGGGTGGGTGAGGAGCCCGACGCGTTTTCCGGCGATGGAGGCGAACCCCTGCGCCTCCAGTACGTCGATGCCGAGCATGATGCGCGGCGAGCCGACCGCGGAGGGCGGGGTGCGCAGCGGTTCGGGCGCGGTGGAGGGCGCGCTCGCCGGCGGGGTCGGCTTGCTCGCCGCCGGTCGGGGTGCGGTCGGCGGGGTCCTGGCGGGAGACGAACAACCGGCCAGCCCGAGCAGGAAAGCGATGCCGCAGGCCGCCCAAATCCGGCGCCGGAAGAGATCGGTCGTAGGCACGCGGGCCGACATCAGGGAGGGGAGTGTGAGTTCCCCCGGGGTCAGGTCCAGCGGGAAACGTCCGACTCCGGAGGACCGTTGCCGGGCACCCTCAGGCCTCGCTGATCCACTCGAACCGCGGCGTGTCGACGCCGGCGAGGCGCACGGTTTCGATGAACATGGGCTGGGGGCGGACCCAGAGGGCGGAGGGGTCGCCGTAGAGGGCCTGATAGATTACGAGGGGCTCTAGGGTCTCGCTGTGGCGGGCGAGCCCGAGCACCCGGTACTCGTTGCCCTTGTAATGGCGGTACCGACCCGGGCGGGGTTCGGCCGGCAGCGGCGGCAGGGGCTGGTCCATGGCCCTGCAGCCCGGTCGCTTTCGCGGACCGGCGCAAGTCCGGAGTGGTCCGCCGCCGGCGGCGGCCGCGTGCGCGCGGCGGCTAGAAGGGGCGCCCGTTGGCGCGGGTGCCGCACAGCGACACCTCAAGACCGAGTTCAGCGGCGAGGGCGGCCTTGGTGTAGAGCGCGAGGTCGGCCTCGCGGGCGCTGTTCGCGTAGGCGACGTGGATGTGGTTGGCCTTGTGGCGCGCCATCATCTGGTCCCGCGAAACCCCGTACGTGACGGCGTGCATGATGGGCCACTGCACGGTCGTCTCGCGCCACCGCCGCTCCGTTTCCTCCGGCGGGAGCGTCAGCACCTTGGCGCGACCGAGGTCCATCTTGAGGCGGCCCTTTTCGACGAAGACGCGGCTCCAGACGATTTCCCCCGGGCGGGCGACGCCGCGGAGCGTGCCTCCGCCGAGGCGGAAGTACATCGGCGGCTGCCGCAGGGAGTCCGAGCCGGCCCAGCCGCCGACGTGGTGATCCGCCGGGGCGCTGCCCGAGATGAGGAACACCCAGACGTAGTCCTCCGTCGTGCCGCTGCGATCGAGGTCACCCCAGCGGAGGTCGTGCAGCGTGTTCGCAGTCGGCTGGCCCAGCGCGCGATGGACGCGGGCCGTGAGCAGGCCGTCCACGCCCGCGCATTCGTCGACCTCGTTGAAGTGCACGATCGGCTCGCCGTCACGGATGATGCTGCCGTCGGCGCGCCGGACGGGTGGCCGTTCGGTGGAGTTCAGGGTGCCCTCCACCAAGTCGCTCGCCGGCAGCAGGTCCTTGAGTCCCTGCTGGTACTGGATTCCGATCGTCTCGGCGCCGAACTCGTCCGCGAGGCGCACCGCGGCGACGTAGGTGCGGCACTGCCAGAGGACCTGGGCCTCGGTCAGTTCCGTCGCTTCGTCGGTGCCGAAGTGGAAGCGCAGGCCCTTCGCCCGGTACCACGCGAAGACCTCGCGGGCCTCGGCCTCGGTCACCTGCGTGGCGGCGTAGTAGAGCGCGGACTGCGACAGCCGCTCCTTGAAGATGCCGAGCGGGAAGAGCAGTTCGTCGGGAATGATGGCGTTGTACATTCCCATGCAGCCCTCGTCGAAGATGCCCATGATCGACTTGCGGGTGCGGAGCTCCGTCGCGAGGCGCCGGGCCACGCTGCGCGCGCGGGCGGGCACTGCAGTCCGGGCAAGGGGTCGCACGTGCGCCGTGCGGTGCCGCACGCGACCGGTGCGCAGCCACGTCGCGAGGCCGTCGCGGAAGAACGCGTCCTCAAAGGTCTCGCTCCAGAGGGTCGAGTACGTGACACCGGCCTTGGTCAGGGAGCCGTTGAGGTTGAGCATGCCGACGAGGCCCGGCCAGGTGCCGGACCAGTTGGCGACGGTCAGGATCGGTCCGCGGTGCGTGAGGAGGCCGTGGAGCAGGTGATGCGAGTACTGCCACACCGACTCGGCGACGATGAGGGGGGCGTCCGGATCGACGTGACGGAAGACCTCGATGCCCTGCTTCTGCGATCCGATGAAGCCGTGGCGCGCCGCCGGATCGTAGGGGTGCGCGCGCTCGAGGCGATGGCCCAGCGCCGCGACGGCTGCCGTGAGCTTTGCCTCCATTTCGGCCTGCGCGGGCCAGCACTTCTCGTTGGCGGAGGCTCGGAGGTCGCCGTTGGCGACGAGTTGAATGACTTTCCGGGACGGGCGGCGTGTGGGCATGGCGGACGGGAGCGGGAGGGACGTTGGAGCGGGAGAGGCGGGACGAGGCAGGCTGGGCGGGCGGGGTGGCGGGGTGGAAGGAGAGGATCAGGGAGGAGTCTTCCCCCCCCAGCTGGATAATCTCCGCATAGCCTAGGGGGACGATGATGCGCCCGCGAATCGACAATCCCGGAAAATTCGCGCACAAGACTGGATAAAATGAACACGCGCCGTCCGCGTCCGCCGTCGCCGTCCGGCCCGCTGCTGTCTCCCCAAGTGGCGGCGTCGCGGACGTTCTTCCTCGGGCCGGGCGGCGGCGGTGGCCGGGCGGACGGGGAGGAGCGGGAGCGCGAGCGCGGACGCGGGCGCGGGCAGCGAAGCGGAGGTGGGCGGGGCGTGACGCTCGCGATGGGGGGATGGGAGCAGTGCCGGCCGGACTATGCCCTGGTGCGGAGGCGCTTTCCGTACTTCGTGGTCGAGTACATCGTGGGCGGCCGGGGCTGGGTGGCCCTCGATGGCGCGCGCCGTGCGGTGGGTCCGGGCGAAGCCTTCGCCTACGGACCGGCGACGGCGGTGGAGTTGCGCTGCGATCCGGCGGAGCCGCTGGAGAAGTATTTCTTCGCCCTCGCGGGCCATGGCGTGGCGGCGCGGTTGCGCCGATGCGGCGTGGCGGTGGGCGCGGCACGTTCGCTGCCGGTCACCCCGGAGGCGACCAGTGTGGCCGAGGATCTCCTGCGCGCCGCCGTGCCGGGTGGACCGCTCGCTTCGCGGCTGGCCCACGCCCTGCTCGAGGTCTGGCTCCTCCGCCTTGAGGAGTCGGGTTCCGGCCGCGCGGGGCGGCCGGGCGACTCCGTGTACGCGGCGTTCCTGCGCAGCAAGGCGTTCATCGACGCCCGGGCGGAGCAACTGCGCTCGCTGAAGCAGATCGCGGCCGGGGTGCGCGTCGAGCCGGCAACGCTCGGCCGCTGGTTCCGCACCCACCAAGGGACGAGTCCGTACCAGTACCTCCTCCGCCGGAAGATGAATCTGGCGGCCGAGTTCCTGCTTGGCTCGGATTGCCTCGTCAAGGAAGCCGCTGCCCGGGTCGGCTTCGCCGACCCGGATCACTTCTCCCGGTGCTTCCGGGCGGTGCACGGAGTGCCGCCGCAGCGACTCCGGACCGGGCGGATCCGCGCCGGTGCCGGGCCGGTGCTCACTTGACCTTGGCCAGCTTCGCGAAGTCGATCGCCCCCATGAAGGTGAGCAGATCCTCGCGTGCGACCTCGTTTCCGTCGACCGAGACCACGTAGCGACCGTTCGGAGGCAAATCCGAAGGCGGGCGCGGGCGTGCCGGCCGCGCGTTCCGTCTGGCGGTTAGCGGCGGCGCTTCTGCAGCTGGAACGCGCGGAGACGGCGGGCCGCCCGCGCCTGCACCCGCCGCTGCATCCAACCCGACCAGCCGAGGAGGCGTCCGGGAGTGCCGAGGGCCTGCCGGGCCCATTGCCGGAAGTCGAAGGCGTCGTCGTGTTCAACGATAAGTCCACCCTCGAACCGGAAGGAGGCATGGATCTCGTTCACGACCGGTCGCCCGGTGGCGCCGAAGGTGTACCGAGCGATCCAGCGGGCCCGCCCGCGTTCGTCGTCGGCCTCGATGCCATCGAACTCGATGGAGAGGTCCCTGCCCGCTTCGCAGAGCATGCGCCACAGGTCGGCGGCGTCCCGTCCCCGGAGATGCGGGAAGACGGGGTCGGAGAAGCGGATGTCCGTCGCGTAGCACGCGGCCATCGCCTCGGCATCGCGCGCCGCGAACGCGTCGTAGAAATTGTGGATCAGGGCGGCGTTCGGGTGCATGGCGCGGACTCCTGCGTTCATTCCGAAACCAGCACCCGGTAGCGCCAGCCCTTCAGGTCGAGCGGCACGTGGGCCCCAAGTTCGACCTTTTCGCCGGTAAAGGCGTCGCGCCACCGTCCCACCAGCGCCGCATCGTAGAGGTCGGCCTTCGCGTCGCGCGCCGTGAGGTTGAAGAGCCCCACGACCTTGCGGGCGCTGGCGGAGCGTTCGACGGCGTAAAAGGTGGCGTTGTCAGTGGTGTCGAGGCGGCGCATCGCGGCACCGGTGTGAAGGGCCGGGTGCTCGCGGCGGAGCCGCGTCAGGACCTGGTACCGCGTGGTGGCGGGATGGATCCCGGCGGGCCAGACGATCGGGTCGCGCTCGAAGAACTCCAGCCGTCGGTCGAGCCCGATCTCCTGGCCGTTGTAGATCATGGGCATGCCGTCGAGCAGGAAGGTGAGGACGGCGAACGGCGCGTAGCCGGCGCCCATCCGGTCGAATTCCGTGCCGGCCCAGCTGTTCTCGTCGTGGGAACTCGTGAAGATCATCAGCGCCGCGCCGCGCGGGAAGGTCGCGCGGATCTTCGCCAGGGCGTCGTCGATCCCGCCAGCGGTCTTCCGGCCCTGCGCGACTTGGTTCATCGCATGATGGAGGTCGAAGCCGTACGAGAGATTGAAGGCGGCGACCTGCTGCTGGGGCAATTCGGCCTCGGCGAGGAAGAAAACATCCGGCCGGGCGGCCCGGACGCGCTTCGTCACCTCGTTCCAGAAGGGCGTGGGCAGGCCCCACGCCACATCACAGCGGAAACCGTCGACGCCGAAGGTCCGCACCCAGTGGAGGAGAACGTCGGCCTGTTAATCAAGGAGCCCCGGTGCGTCGAAGTCGAACTGCACCACATCGGTCCAGTCAAAGCCGTGCGGAGGCGTGAGGTTGCCCGCCGCGTCGCGCCAGAAGAAGTGCGGGTGGGTCCGGGTGAGCGGGTTGTCGGGCGAGACGTGGTTCGGGACCCAGTCGAGGATGACGCGCATGCCGCGGGCGTGGGCGGCGCGGACGAAGTCGCGGAAGTCCTGCTCGGTGCCGAACTCCGGGTTGACCGCGAGGTAGTCCTTCACGGCGTAGTAGGAGCCAAGGGTGCCCTTGCGGTTGAGTTCACCGATGGGGTGGATCGGCATCAGCCAGAGAAGATCGACGCCAAGGGCCTGCAACCGTGGCAGGTCCGCGGTGACGGCAGGGAATTTCCCGGAGGCGGAGTATTGCCGGACGTTGATCTCGTAGATCGTGGAGCCGCGCGCCCACTCCGGCACGCCGATCGCCGGCAGGTGGGCGCTGGGCAAGGGCTTCTCCCGCTCCGGGGCCGGTGCCGCCACCATGAGTACCGGGGCAAGCAGTGCGCCGCAAAGCAGGAGTCGGACGGAACAAAGGAGGCGGCGAGGCGTGACCATGACGGCGTTACTGTATCTCTCCGAGTGGGGCGGGCCAGCGTTTCGCGCCGGATTAACCCGGAAAGGATCGTAAAAAACCTAGGTGACGGCGCCGGTGAACGGACCCGCGTCCGCGACGCACCGATTCCGAGGCGCGGTCCAGGCGGCGTGGGGTGGTGCTCCGCCACGCTCGATCCGCGCAGGAGGATCGGCGCCTGCAGTGGGTGGCCCGCGCCCCCGCAGTGCCCCGGTGGCGCGGGCGGGGCCGGCGTTTTGTTTTGCCGGGCTGCAAGGGAGGGTTTTGCTCGGGAGCATGGCAACTCCCTCCGCCTTGGTCACGGGCGCTTCGCGCGGCATCGGCCGCGGCATCGCCGTGGAACTCGCCCGCGCGGGCTACCGCGTGGCGATCAACTACGCCGGCAACCTTGAGGCCGCCAACGAGGCCCTTCGCCTCGTCCGTGCCGCGGGCGGCGACGGGTTCGTCGTCCAAGGCGACGTGGCCGTCGCGGCGGATCGCGACCGGCTTGTCGCGGAGACGCAGGCCCAGTTCGGCCGGATTGACCTGCTCGTCAACAACGCCGGTGTCGGGCCGAAGGTGCGGGCGGACCTGCTTGACTCCGGCGAGGAGAGCTTCGACCGCCTGTTTGGGATCAACCTGAAGGGACCGTTCTTCCTCACGCAGCAGGTGGCGCGGGGCATGATCGCGCAGGAGCCGGATGCGCGCGGCTTTCGTGGGCGCATCGTGAACATCACCTCGATCTCCGCGTACACCGCTTCCATCAACCGCGGCGACTACTGCATGGTGAAGGCGGGTCTCTCCATGATGACGAAGTTGTTCGCCGAGCGGCTCGCCCCGCACGGGATCAACGTGAACGAGGTCCGGCCCGGCGTGATCGCCACCGACCTGACCGCCGGGGTGAAGGCGAAGTACGACAAGCTCATCATTCAGGACGAGCGGGGCATCACGCCGATCCGGCGCTGGGGCACGCCCGAGGACGTGGCGCTGGCGGTGCGGGCGCTGGCCGAGGACCGTTTCCCGTTCTCCACCGGCGCGGCCTTCGACGTCGACGGCGGTTTCGGATTCTTCCGTCTCTGAGACCGGGCGACGGGTGCCGCCTCGCGGCCTGGCCGCGCTCCTGGCGCATCGAGCGAGCGTCCGGCTCACTCAGCGACCGGATCGGGCCGTCCCAGACCGGCGCGGGCCGGCCCGCGACGGCGGCGGCGGCCGGGCGGGTCAGCGCAGCGCCAGCGTGAATCGGAAGGGCGTGAACCCGGTCAGGTACACGCTCTGTCCGTCCCACTTCCCAAGTGCGCCGCGCAGCTGCGTCCACGTGTGCTCCACGCGCCCGGGACCGAACGTGATCACGTCCTCGCCCAGCCGGTAGCGACCCTCGGCGGCGCGGAGCAGGTAAGATTCGGCGAGGCCCTGCACCGGCTCCACTCCCTCCAGGCGGCCCTCGCGACGGAAGGCGAGTTCGAGCGCGACCGGTACGTGGTCGGTGCCGTCGATCTGAAAATGCAGTTCCAGGCGGTCGGGGTGTTCTTCGAGTTCCACGACTGACTCGAGAGACTGGATGTTGCTCTGGGCGCGGCTGGCCCGGTGGTCCTGCCGCAGGAGCCCGTTGCTCTCCATGCCCCCGTAGGTGCGCAGCTCGGCGATCTTCTCGGGGGTGAGCGGCTGGAAGTAGGGGCCGCGCAGGGACTGATGGAGACGGAAGCGGCCGTTGCTTTCCTCGACCCGTTCGGACTGGAAGTGGCCCTTGCCGAAGAACGCGGTGGAGAGCCGCACCGCCTCCAGCGCCGCCGATCCCCGACGGAGGGAAAAGAACGTGGTCGAACCTCCGAGCAGCGTGGCGCTGAGCGAGCCGCGGCGGAGGCGGACGAGCTGCGAGTAAGTGAAGTGCTTCCGATAGTTCGTGGGCAGCGGGGCGGCGGCGGGCGGGCGGCGGCGGAGGATCGGCTCCGTGAGGAACGAGGGTAGTTCGCGCACGACGGAGGCGGGTGCATCGGCCTCGATCTGGGCGACGACGGCGGCGAACGCGCCATTGCCGTCGCGGATCGCCATCTCGCGGTAAGCCGCGTAGTACCGCACCAGCGTACCGCGTTGCTGGCGGTCCTGCCGGCGCGAGCCCTCCGTGACCACCTCCCCGTCGGGGTGCAGGTAGTAGAGGGTCATCTCAAGGTTGCGGCGCACCGCCTCGCGCAGCTCCGGGCGGTCCATCCGGTGGGCGAGCGTGAGGAATGCCCGGTTGACCACCGCCGAGTAGATCGTGGTGCTGCGTTCGGTGTACTGGCCGTCTGGGTCGAGATCGATGCCCTCGGCCAGCCATTGCGCGATCCGCGCGGGATAGCGGGGGTCGGGGAACAGGTCGTGGAGCGTGGCGAGGGCGGCGCAGACGACCCAGCGGTGGTTTGGCGTGTGCACGCCTCCGGTGGCGAGCGCGTCCCCGACCCGGCGCAGGAAACGTTCCAGTCGTTTACGGATCGGGGCGGCGTCGGATCCGGCATCTGACCGGAGAATCTCGTAGGCGGGCGCCACGGATTCGGTCACGAACGCGGTGTCCGGAGGGGAGCGGAAGTTGGTGATGGCAAGGTCGATGGTCCCGTCCTCGTACTGCAGGTCGAGCAGGGCCTGGGCCGCGAGGAGCATGGCCTCGCGGAGGCGCGGCGAGCGGTAGTGCTCCGACGCCGGGGTGGCGAAAGCGCTGGCGAGCACGGCGAGGAAGGCGCCCGTGGCGTTGGCGTTGGGGATGCCATAAGCGTCGGGAACGCCCCCGCGGCCGCGCACGCCGGGCCGGAGGTCTTGCAGGGGCAGTTGGTTGAGGACAAGGGCGTCGTTCTGGCGGATCAACCGCGCGACCAAGGGATCCTCCTCGTCGCGGCTGGCGACACCGCCGGCCGCGGCCAAGGGGCCAGCCAGAGCAAGGGCCCCCGCCGCGGCCCCGGCCGCAAGGAAGGCGCGGCGCCCCGGTGAAGCCGCCTCCGCCGGGAGCGGGACCGCAGCCGCGGTGATGGGGGAGGCGAGCGGGGCGGGCGGCGAAACGGCGGGGGTAGCGGGAGTCATATCTGAGAGAGGAAGAAGGGAGGCGAATCACTCCCGCCTGTCGAGTCCGCGGCCCCGGGAAAAAAGCGCGGTGCTTGGACTTGCCGTCGCCCCCCACGTAGGAAACGGTGTCGGCATGACATCCTCCTTCAAACGCATCGTTCTTGGTTTGGTCGGTCTGGCGGTTCCGGTTCTGGCAGCGGCGGAGGTGCCGCGGATCACGGCGGCGGAAGCCGCGCGCCGCGTGGCCGACGGCAAGGCGGTGCTGGTGGATGTGCGCGAGCCGGCGGAGTGCGCCGAGTCCGGCGTGGCGGCTCCGGCGGTGCTGCTGCCGATGAGCGACTTCCGCGGCGATCAGGCCCTGTGGAAGCCGTTCCTCGAAACCGTGAAAGGAAGGGAAGTGATCCTTTACTGCCGCTCCGGCGGCCGGGCCGGCAACGTGGGCGAGGCCCTTGCCAAGCAGGGTGTCACGGTCGCCAATGCCGGGGGTTTCAAGGACTGGGAAGCGGAGAAACTCCCGACCCGAAAGCCGTAGGCGGATGCGCGGGTTGGTCCGGCGCGCCGGGCGCGCCGCTGGCGACGTGCTTTCCCCTTGGCACTCCCCCGTCCGGGGCGTAGCACCGTCTCGTGCTTCAGTCCACCGACGGCTCGCTGCCGCTCTTCCGCTTCGCGGGCATCCGCGTCTCGCTCCATTGGTCGTGGTTCCTCGTCGCGATCTACGTCGTGACGTCGCGAGCTGGCCAGTACAGTTCCCTCGGCTGGAACGCCGTCGAATACCTCAGCCTCTTCTGCATCGTCCTGCTGCACGAGTTCGGACACGCGCTGGCCTGCCGGCAGACCGGGGGCTTCGCGGACCGGATCATCCTCTGGCCCCTCGGAGGCATTGCCTTCGTCTCGCCGCCGCCGCGGCCCGGCGCTCATCTTTGGAGCATCGCGGCCGGACCGCTCGTGAACGTGGTGCTCGCGCCGGTGCTGTTCCTCGTGCAGTGGCAGGCGGAGTCCGTTCAGGCCGTGGCGCTCCCGCCCGACTTCCACGCCTTCCTCTTCGAACTCCAGCGCATCAATCTCCTCCTGCTGATCTTCAACCTCATGCCGATCTACCCGCTGGACGGCGGCCAGATGCTGCGGTCGTTGTTGTGGTTCGGCGTTGGCCCGGTCAACAGCCTGTGGATCGCCAGCGGGCTCGGCTTGCTCGGCATCGCCGGCCTCGTGGGACTGGCCGTCTGGAGTCAGTCGCTCTGGATGGGCATCATGGCGATCTTCCTTTTCTCCAGTTGCTTCAGCGCCTTTCGCGCCGCCGCGGACCAGCGCCGGGCGGAGCGCGAGCGCCGCCAGGCTCCGCCGTTTGAGTGACCGGCACCCGCGGCCTCGCCTCCGCGGGGTCCGCAGTCCGGACCGCTCCGGTGCTTGCCTGTGTCCGGTCGGTGCGTAGCGTCTTCGCGTTCGTCGTTCCCTCGTTTCGCCTCTCGATCAACCCCGCCGCTCTTCCCCATGAAATCCTCGTTGCTCCGCTTGTTCATCCTTGCCCTGTCCATGATTTCTCCGCTCGTCGCCGCCACGTCAGCCCCAGGCACCGGGGCGAGTTTCAAGGGTCCGCTGGGCATCCAGCTCTACAGCCTGCGCGGCCTGTTCATCAAGAACGGCCCGGTCACTCTGGACATCGTCAAGGCCTACGGCACCCGCGAGGTCGAACTGGCAAGCACGTACAAGCAGACCCCGCTGGAGTTCCGCCGCGAGTTGGACGCCCGTGGTCTCCAGCCGATCGGCATGCACTTCCCGTTCAACCGGCTTCGCGACGATCCCGAGGGCGTGCGCCGCGAGGCCAAGGAACTGGGCATCAAGTACGTGGGCTGCGCATGGATCCCGCATGAGGGGTCGTTCGACGCGGCTGACGCCCGCAATGCAGCCGCCGTGTTCAATCGGGCTGGCGAGATCATGGCCGCGGATGGAATGAAGGTCTTCTACCACAACCACGGCTACGAGTTCGCTCCCGGCGCCGCCGGCGAGGGCACCACCGCCATGGATATCCTCATGCAGGAGACCAATCCGAAGCATGTGTGCTTCCAGATGGACGTGCTCTGGACCATCCATCCCGGTCAGGCCCCCGAGGCGTGGCTGGCCAACTATCCCGGCCGCTGGGAGCTGATGCACCTGAAGGACTATCGCAAGGGTCTGCCCACCGGCATCCACACAGGTAAGGCCGATCCCAACGACGACGTCGCGCTCGGCTCCGGCCAGGTCAACTGGCCCGTCGTCCTCGCCGCCGCCGCGAAGTACGGGGTGAGGCACTACTTCATCGAGGACGAATCCGCCGACGCCGAGCACCAGATCGTCCAGTCGCTCCGCTATCTCGAGCAGGTCCGCTGGTGAGCCTGCCCCGGCGCGTGTTCCGCGCGGTCGCGGGATCGGCAGCCGCGCTGCTCCTCAGTGCGCCCGGCACGGTCGCCGCGTCTGGCGCCGCCACTCCACCCGGCGTAGCGGCGGAACCGGTGTTCCCGCTGGTGGCGCTCGCGGCCATGGATGCCGCGATCGATGCCGCCATCCTCGCCGGCCGGGTTCCCGGCGGCGTCTTGTGGCTTGGCCGGAGCGACGTTGATCATGTTCGCGCCCACGGACTCCGCGCCGTCGAACCGGCGGCGGAGTCGACGACGACCGACACGGTCTACGATGCCGCGTCGCTCACCAAGGTGGTGGTCACCGCCACCGCCGTCCTGCAACAGGTCGAGCGCGGCCAACTCGCGCTCGACGCGCCGGTCGCGCGGTGGCTGCCCGACTTCGCCGCCCACGGAAAGGGTGCGATCACCGTGCGTCACCTGCTCACCCACCGGTCCGGCCTCCGCCCCGGCCTCAGTCTCCAGCCCGCTTGGAGTGGACGCGCGGCGGCGCTCGCGCTCGCCTGCGCCGAACGTCCGCAAGCGACTCCGGATGAGCGCTTCGTCTACAGCGACATCAACTTCATCGTTCTCGGCGAACTCGTCCGAGCAGTGTCCGGCGAGGAACTCGACCGCTACGCAGCCCGCCACATCTTCGCGCCCCTCGGCATGGTCGACTCCGGCTTCAATCCCGGCGAAGCGCTTCGACCGCGCATCGCGCCGACCGAGCGGGTCGGCGAGGCGCTGCTCCGGGGAATCGTGCACGATCCCACCGCGCGTGCCATGGGGGGAGTCGCCGGGCATGCCGGGTTGTTCACCACGGCCGCCGACCTCGCACGCTTCTGCCGCATGATCCTCGCGGACGGTCGCGGGCCGGACGGCCGCGCCGTTTTGTCGTCCGCCTCGGTCGCGGACATGACCCGCGCGCAGACCAACGGCGTGGATCGGCGCGGGCTCGGCTGGGACATCGACACGCGCTTCTCCGCGCCGCGGGGAACGCTCTTCCCAACCGGGCGGTCATTTGGTCACACCGGCTTCACCGGCACCTCGGTGTGGATCGATCCGGGCTCCGCGACCTTCGTCATCTTCCTGTCGAGCCGCCTCCACCCGAAGGGCCAGGGCGACGTCTCCGACCTGCGCCGCACGCTTGGCACGCTCGCCGCCGAGGCCGTGGGTCTGAAGGCGCCTTAGCGCGGGGGCGGATGTCCGGACCGCACCGCCGGGCGTTGCTTCGATGGTTCCACCGGCCTGTCGTGCGCCGCGGGCGCGCGGCGCCGCGGGTCCACGCCACCAGCCGTACATCCCCGCCCCCACGACCGCACCCCAGGCAATGACGGCCACACCCGACCATGGCCAGACCTGCGGGAGCGAGGCGGACGGAGAGACGATGGAAAGGGCTAGCCACGCCAGCCCGACCAGCGCAAGCGCGGCGAGCCCGACCCGGCGGACGGGGTGTGTGGGAGAGGAGTCGGGCGCCATGGAAACGCGAAGCGGGCGCGCCCGGACCGCCGCGCCGCGGGAGGCGCGACGGGCTGCGCGGACCTTGACGGCGCCGTCCCAACATCGGCATCGTGGCACCATGGCTGGAGCGGAACCGCGCGACCGACGGGAATTCCTCGTCAAGGGGGGCTTGGTCCTCGCCGTGCTCGCCGTCGCCGCCGTGCTCATACTCCGCGGTTTCGATGTTAAAGCCATGATATTCAATATCATGGAATTTATCCGGCTGCTCGGACCGCTGGCATTCTTCACGGCCATGGCGCTGCTGCCTGCGGTGGGATTTCCCTTGATGGCCTTCGCGCTCACGGCCGGGCCTGCGTTCGGCGCGCAACTGGGGCTGGGAGGGGTGCTGCTGGGGTCGGCCGCCGCGATCACGGTGAACGTGGTCCTGACCTACTGGCTGGCGCGCCGCGCGTTTCGCCCCTTGCTCGCGTGGGTGCTGGGTCGCTTGGGATACCGCATCCCGGTGGTTCCGGCCTCGGAGCACTTTGAGTTGACGTTGTTGGTGCGGATCACGCCGGGGCCGCCGTTCTTCGTCCAGAGCTACCTGCTCGGGCTCGCGGAAATCCCGTTCCGGATCTACCTCGTGCCCTCGCTGCTCTTCCCGATGATCAACTTGAGCGGCGTGGTCATCTTCGGCGACGCGTTGATGCACGGCAAGGCGAAGGTCGCCGTGCTCGGAATCAGTCTCGTGATCGCCGCGATTCTCGGCGTGCACCTGCTGCGGCGTCATCTTCGCCTCCGGCGGCAGCGACCGAAGGCGTACGGGGACGGGAACGCATGACTCCGCCGACGGGCAGCGAAGGGGAGTTCAGTCGTGCGGGCGGGGGCGTGACCCGGTCGCGGAGCGGGCGCGGCGAGGCCGGCGGGACCGATGAGGCAGGCCCTGGGGCGGGGGTGATCAGCGTCGGAGAGTTCACGCGGCGCGTGAAGCGGCTGCTGGAGGACGGCATGCCGGCCGGCTGGGTCCGCGGGGAGGTCTCGAACCTCAAGACGCAGGGCAGTGGTCATGTCTATTTTTCGCTGAAGGATGCTGAAGCGACTCTTTCCGCGGTGCTGTTCCGCGGCGACGCGGCGAGGCAGAGCGTGGTGTTGCGGGACGGTCTGCAGGTCGTGGTCTTCGGTCAGGTGAGCGTCTACGAGCCGCGCGGCCAGTACCAACTCGTCGTCCGGGCCGTGGTCGAGGATGGCGTGGGCCGCCTGCAGCGGGAATTCGAGGCGCTGAAGCGGCGGCTGGCGGAGGAGGGGCTCTTCGCCCCGGAACGCAAGCGGGCGCTGCCGGAGATGCCGCGGACGATCGGGTTCGTGACGTCGCCGACCGGCGCGGCGGTGCAGGACTTCATCCAGATCCTGCGACGCCGGTCGTGGCGCGGCCGGCTCGTGATCCTGCCCGCGAAGGTGCAGGGGGAGGGAGCCGCTGCGGAGATGGCGGCCATGCTCCGCGCGGCTGAGGCGCTCGGGATGTTCGACCTGCTGGTGATCGGGCGCGGAGGCGGCAGCCTCGAGGATCTGTGGGCTTTCAATGAGGAGCCGCTGGTGCGGGCCGTGGCGGCGTGCACGGTGCCGATCGTCTCGGCGGTCGGGCACGAGATTGACATCACGCTCTGCGACTTCGCCGCCGATCTGCGCGCGGAGACGCCGAGCGCTGCGGCGGAACTCATCTCCAGCCGCTTCATCGCCTGCGTCGAACGCGTGACGCGTGCCGCTGAACGTCTCGGGCGCGAAGTCGAGGCCGGCGCCGAGGCCGCCCGGCGCCGTCTGGAGCACGCCGGCTCGCGCCTGCGCCTGCTCACCCCGGCGGCGCTGGTGGAGCGCGGCTATCTTCGCGTCGATGATCAGCGCAACCGGCTCGAAGCAGCGCTGCACCGGAGCGTGCGGGAGCGGAGGCACGCGCTCACCCAGCGCGCCGCCGCCTTTGCGCGGGTGTCGCCGGAGATGCGCATCCGGCTCGAGTCCCAGCGGCTCCTCGGACTCTGGAAGCGGCTGGAGGCGGCGAGCCCGGCGTCCGTGCTCAACCGGGGCTTCGTGATCCTGCGCGATGGCGCAGGCCAACCGGTGCTGCGCCGCCAGGCGTTGGCTGCGGGAGCCCGCGTCTCGGCGGAGTTCGCCGATGGGCGCGCCTCGCTGACCGTCGATTGAATTGCTTCGGACCGTCGCGGCGAGGCGGGCTGCCGCGGGACGGCTACGGCGACGCGGGACGATTCTTCGCCAGCCAGGCTTCGTACTCGGCGCGCGGCATGAAGCGGAGCGAGGCGCTGTTGATGCAGTAGCGCAGGCCGGTGGGAGCCGGACCGTCCTCGAACACGTGCCCAAGATGGGCCCCGTCGACGCTGCAGTGGACCTCGACGCGGACCATGCCGTAGCTGGTGTCCCGCGCCTCGCCAATGAAGGCGCGCTCGATCGGCTTGGTGAAGCTCGGCCAACCCGTGCCGCTGTCGAACTTGTCGCGACTGTCGAAGAGCGGCGTGTCGGAGCAGACGGAGAAGTAGACGCCGTCTCCCTTGTGATTGAAGTACTTGTTGCGGAACGGCGGTTCGGTGCCCTGCTGCCGCGCGACATGATACTGCTCGGGCGTGAGCATCTGGCGCCATTCCGCGTCGGTGCGTTGGACGCGGGCCTTGCCCATGTCGATCACGACATGGGAGGGGAGTCCACAGGCGGAGATTTCACCGGGCTTACATTCGAGCGCATCCTTGGCCATGGGAGGGGAGTCAGACGAGGACTTCGCGGGCTTGGCGCCCATCGCGAGGAAAGCGGCCAGACCTGTGGCCGCCGAAAGAAGAAGGAGCCGGAATTTCATGATCGGGGAGTCCGGTTAGACTCGAGGAGTTTAGGCGGGTGCCCCCGGAAAGCAACCTGCCGCGAAGAGTGAGCGCGCCGATGCCCACGCTCGGCAGAGGCACGGGTAGGCGTGCGCGCGGGGACCCGCGCACGCCTCCCGTCATCGTAGTCCAACTCAGAGCTTCGGGAACTTCACCCAGCGGGCCCCGGCGTGGGAGCTCTTCACCAAGGTCTCGATGAAGGCCATGCCGTAGACACCGTCGTCGATCGTCGGGAAGTCCAGGTCCTTCGGCAGGGGCTGGCCTTGCACCTCGGCGGAGATCGCGCGGAAGGCTTCGGCGTAGAGATTGCCGAAGGCCTCCAGGTACCCTTCCGGATGCCCGGCCGGGATGCGGGTGGCGCGCTTGGCGGCGTCGCCGACATACCCGTTGCCGCGGCGCCAGAGCTGGGCCGGGCGGTCCGGGAACTTCACCCAGAGCTCATTCGGATGCTCCTGGTGCCATTCCAGACCGGCCTTGGTGCCGTAAATGCGGATGTTCAGGTTGTTCTCCTCGCCCACGGAAATCTGCGAGGCGTGGAGGATGCCCTTCGCGCCGCCCTTGAAACGAAGCAGCACGTTTCCGTCGTCATCCAGCGCCCGTCCCGGCACGAACGTCGAGAGGTCGGCGCAGAGCTCCGAAATCTCCAGGCCGGTGATGTAATGCGCGAGGTTCTCGGCGTGGGTGCCGATGTCGCCCATGCAACCGGCGGCACCGCTGCGCTTCGGATCCGTGCGCCACGCCGCCTGCTTCTGGCCGCTCGCTTCGAGGCGGTTGAAGAGCCAGCCCTGCGGGTACTCGACGACCACCTTGCGGATGTCGCCCAACTCGCCGGCCCGCACCATCGCGCGCGCCTGCTTGACCATCGCGTTGCCGGTGTAGTTGTGCGTCAGGACGAAGACCTTCTTCGTCTTCGCGACGATCTTCCGGAGCGCCTTCGCCTCGGCGAGGTTGAGCGTCACCGGCTTGTCGCAGACGACGTTGAAGCCCGTTTCGAGGAAGGCCTTCGCCGGCGGGAAGTGCTGGTGATTCGGCGTGACGATGATGACGAAGTCGAGGCGGCGGTCGGCCGGCATCGCCTTCTCCTTCGCCGCCATTTCCAGGTAGCTGCCGTAGACGCGGCTGGGGTCGAGGAACAGGTCCGCCCCGGAGTCCCGCGAGCGGGCGGCGTCCGAGGAAAACGCGCCGGCGACGAGCTCGGCGCGGCCATCCATGATCGCGGCGATGCGGTGCACCGCGCCGATGAAGGCGCCGCGACCGCCGCCGATCATGCCGAAACGAAGTTTGCGATTCATGCGTGAGGGAGGGACTGGAGTCGGTGAACGGGTGAGGTCCGTCGCTCAGGCGTTCTTCTTGTCGAACGCCGCGTCGAACGCGATCGCGCTCGAGGGGAAGTCGACCTTGCGGACGTACGCCGCGGCTTCGCGCGCACCGTGCACGCGATCCATGCGGATGTCCTCCCACTCAACCGAGAGGGGACCCTGGTACTTGATGTCGTTCAGGGCGACGATGATGTCCTCGAAACGGATGTCTCCGTGGCCGAGCGAGCGGAAGTCCCAGAAGCGGCGCGCATCGCCGAAGTCCGTGTGGCCGCCGAAGACGCCAACCGTGCCGTCGCCGTGGCCCCACCACACATCCTTCATGTGGACGTGGTAGATGCGGTCCGAGAACGTGCGGATGAACTTCACGTAGTCGACTCCCTGATACCCGAGGTGCGACGGGTCGTAGTTGAACCCGAAGCGCGGGTGGCCCTTCACGGCGGCGATCGCGCGCTGGGCGGAGGCGATGTCGAAGGCGATCTCGGTCGGGTGCACCTCGAGGGCGAAGTTCACGTTGAGCTTCTCGTAGGCGTCGAGGATCGGGGTCCAGCGCTTCGCGAAGTCGACGAAGCCCTTCTCCCAGTGCGCCTGGGAGGTCGGGGGGAAGGCGTAGATCGTGTGCCAGATCGAGGAGCCGGTGAAGCCATTGACCACGGCGGGCGTCTTGTCGCCGGCCTTGCGGCCCGGCTTCGCGTCCATGAAGGCGCGGGCCGCCTTGCCCGTCGCGATCATCTGCCGGGCGGCGCGCTTGCGCACGCCCTCGGGATCGCCGTCGCCCCAGATGGACGGAGCGAGGATCGACTGGTGACGTTCGTCGATGAGGTCGCACACGGCCTGACCAACGAGGTGATTCGAGACCGCGAAGGCGGTCAGCCCGTGGTCCAGCAGCAACTGCCACTTGTCGCGGATGTACGTCTTGGAGGACAGCGCGGCGTCGACGTCAAAGTGGTCGCCCCAGCAGGCGAGTTCCACGCCATCATAGCCCATGCTCTTGACGAGCGGGGCGAGCTTTTCGAGGGGCAGGTCGGCCCATTGGCCGCTGCAGAGCGTGACGGGTCTTGGCATGGCGTTGATACGGGTTGGAGGGTTGAGCAGGGAGGAAAGGCGCGGCGGAGAGCGTGGTGGAGCCGGTGAACTCGGCAGGGGTGGCTTGTCAGGAAGCGGCTTGGGAAGAGCGGTTCGCGGGGAGGGGCGCTGGGACAGCGGTTCGGGAAGCGGGGAGGGCGGGATCGGATCCGGGAGCCGGGGTAGCGGAGACAACACCGGGCCGGAAGGCTCGGGTCGGAAGTATTTTCCTGAGGGAAATTACGCCGCAAGCGGAAACGGATTTTCAACTGCGGGTTCGGTCCCCAGGCTGCGGAAGTGACCGCCCTGCGACGTGGCTTTTCGACCCTTGGCTGCCCGGATCTTTCTCTGGAGGAGGTCCTTGACCTGGGAGGCCGGTTCGCGATGGATGCCGTCGAACTCCGGTCCCTGGCCGGCACGACCGATCTGCCGACGCACTTTGCCGCGCAGTACGGATCGCCGGAGGCCTTGTCGGAGCACCTGGCCGCCCGGCGTCGCACGCCGCGGACGGGCTCCGGGGGGGATCCATCGATCGTCGCCTTGGGGACTTCGTTCCGACTGATCGGAGCGGGGCCGGGAGATCGCGATGCATTGCTGGCGCAGGCCCTGTGGGCCGATGGGCTGGGGGTGCCGTGGCTACGGGTTTTCGACGGCGGGCGCGAGGCCGACACCGGTGAACTGGCCGAGGCGGCGGCCGCCCTGGCGTGGTGGCGCGAGGAGCGTCGTCGCTGCGGCTGGACGGTGGACCTGATGGTGGAGACGCACGACTCGCTTCTCGACGCGGCGCGGCTGGCGCGTGCGGCCGAACGGTTGCCCGGGCTCGGCATCCTCTGGGACGCGCACCACATGTGGCGCAAGGGCGGTGAGGATCCGCAGGTGACCTGGGCCGCCATCGGCGACCGCGTGGTGCATGTCCACGTCAAGGACAGCGTCGCGGTTCCGAGCGCGCGTCATCCGTTCACCTACGTCCTCCCCGGACGGGGCGATTTTCCCATGGGCCCTTTGGCTGAGACCCTGCGCCGCGCCTCATTCCGCGGCGCGGTGAGTCTGGAGTGGGAGCGTCTCTGGCATCCCGATCTTCCTCGTTTGGAGGAAGCGTTGGAAGCGGCGCGGACCTGGGGGGTCTGACAGCTACGGTCATAGGCCAGATTCCCTCTTTCTGCGCTTGCGCTTTGCGGCCTGCGGCACTCGGTGGAGGCGCCGTGCCCGAAGCCTCCGCGTCACCGTTGTCCGCCGTGCCTGCCCCGGGCCGGTACACGCGCCTGCTGGCGTGGGACAGCATGCTCACGCAGGCCGCGGCGGGCTGGTTGGCGGCGGGGTGGCCGGCGGACCGACCGTTGGATCTTTCTGGGTGGCTGGTGGTGGTGCCGACCCGCCAGGCCGGACGTCGCCTGCGCGAGGTGCTGGCGTGGCGAGCGGACCAACATGGTCAGGCCGTTTTCCCGCCGCGGGTGGTGACGCCGGAGACGCTCCCTGCGTTGGTCCTGCCGGTCGTGCGGGGCGTGTACCCGGATGCGACCCGGGCGGAGCAGACCCTGGCGTGGATCGAGACGCTGCTGGAGCTCGATCCGGAGCAGTTTCCGGACGTGTTTCCGCTGGCGCCTCCGACGCGTTCGTTCAGCTGGGCGCGGGGCTTGGCGTCCCGCTTGCTTCGGCTGCAGGCCACGCTCGCGGAGTCCGGGCTGCGCATGGGGGACGTCGTGCGGCTGGCCGGTGGCGCCGCGAATGGTTTTCCGGAGGAGGCGCGCTGGCAGCAGTTGGGTGAATTGGAGGCGGCGGTCGACCGCCGTCTTGCCGCCCGGCAGCGGCGGGCGCCGGAGCTCGCGCTGGCGCACGGTGCCGCTGCAGCGGTTGACCCGCCGGCGGGCGTGCAGCGGGTCGCCGTGATTGCGACACCCGATCTTACGCCGGTGGCGGCGCGGCTCCTCGCGAGCCTCAGCGAACGCGTCCCGGTGGAGAATGTGGTCTTTGCGCCGAATGCCTCACCCGACTCCTTGGCGCAGTGGTTCGACCCGTGGGGACGCCCGCGACCGGACGCATGGTCCGGGCGGCCGCTGGACTGGCCGGACTTCGCGCAGCGCGTGCAGCTCTGCGCCGACAACACGATGCAGGCGGCGCGGATGGTGGAGCGGGTCCGCCTCTATCCCAAGCCGGAGGGCCACATCGCCCTGGGGATCGCGGATCCCGACGTGCTGGGCGTGGTCGAGCCCGCGCTGGCTCGGGCGGGGATCTCGGCGTACAATCCTGCGGGTCGCCCCCGGCGCCGGGATGGCCTTTACGCACTTCTCGACGCGCTGGCAGCCTTCGCGCGTGGGGCGGACTGGGAGGCGGTCACGACGCTGGTGCGGTGTCCGGACGTGTTCGCTTGGCTTGAGGAGGAGGTCCGAGGCGCAAGCGCCCCGGGCGACGGGGGTACCGCGTTTTCGGTGGAGGGCCTGCTGACGCAGATCGACGCGATCGGCGCCGATCACCTGCCGCCGGATCTGGCGGCGGCGCAGCAGTGCGCGAGCGCGGAGCCTCCGGAAGGCGAGCACCGGAGGCCCCGCGACCTGGCCCTTGGGGCGCTCCGCCTTCTCGCCGACCTGCGCACGCAGTTGGTGGCGGGATCGTTTCCGCAGAACGCGACGGACGTGCTGCAGCGCCTGTTTTTCGGGCGGAGCATCGAGACGGATTCGGACCTGTTTACCTCGGCGGCGGCGTGGATCGAGACGGCGCGGGAGGCGGGCCAGGCACTGGAGGCATTCGACGGCGCGGCGCGAACCCTCGGGGATGCGTGGGAGTTCGCGCTGGCCCAGTTCGCGGAACGCACGCGCTTCGAAGCCAAGCGTGACGGGGCGCTGGAGCTCAATGGCTGGATCGAGCTGCTGTGGGAGGACGCTCCGCACCTCGTCGTGGCGGGGCTGAACGAGAAACACGTCCCGGAGACGATCGTGGGCGACGCCTTCCTGCCGGAGAAACTGCGCGAGCGCATCGGCCTCCGCACGAATGCCCAGCGCTTCGCGCGCGACGCGTACCTGCTGGAGGCTCTGGCCGCGCCACGGGCGGGATCGCGGGGCCGGCTGGAGGTGCTCGTCGGCAAGGTCTCGGCTGACGGTGAGCCCCAGCGACCCTCGCGGCTTCTCCTCCGCTGCCCGGATGCGGAGTTGCCGGTCCGCATCGCGCAACTCTTCGATGAAGTGCGCGCCCCCCAGTCGAGCCTGCCCTGGGCCCGCGCGTGGCGCCTCGCACCGCCCCCGTTGACTCCGCTGAAGACCCTCTCGGTGACCGCCTTCCGCGACTGGCTCGCGTGTCCCTTCCGCTTCCGCCTGAGACGCGTTCATCGCCTCCGGACGGTGGCGCTCGACCAGGCGGAACTCGACGCGGCGGGCTTCGGGAATCTCGTGCACCTGGCGCTCCGCGTCCTTGGCGACCCCGACTGCCGCGACTGCCGCGAGGCGAAGCGCTTGGAGGACGCCTTGCTGGCCCGCTTCGAGTCGGCGGTGCGCTCCCGGCATGGCGACCGGCTGACCCTGCCGCTGATGGTCCAGTTCGAGTCCGCACGACAACGCCTGCGCGCCGTGGCCGCCAAGCAGGCCGAGCAGCGTGAACAAGGCTGGGTGATCGAAGACACCGAGCGTGAGATCAAACTGACGCTCGGCGGCATGGCCGTGACCGGCTCGATTGACCGGATCGAACGCCACGAACGCGACGGGCGCGTTCGGGTCATCGACTACAAGACCTCCGACAAGGGCGACCCGCCGCACAGCACGCACTTGCGCCCGGCGGGTCCGGACGACGCGTGGCGTGACGACTGGCAGCGGGTCGTGAACGGGAAGGGTGAATCGATCTGGAAGGACCTGCAGTTGCCGCTTTACCGGCGGTCGTTGCTGGAGACCCATGGATCCGAGATCACCTGCGCGTACTTCACGTTGCCGAAGGCGGTGGGAGACACCGCGATCCTGGAGTGGACCGAGCTCACGAGCGACCTGCAGGCGGCGGCGGAGCGCTGCGCGGTCGGCGTGGTGGAGGCCGTCCAAGCGGGGCGGTTCAGTCCGGTGGTGGAGCAGGCGCCGGACTACGACGACTTCGCCTCGCTCTTCCATCGCGGAGCCGCGGAGAGCGTGGCCTCGGAAGGAGGAGTGAACCCGTGAGGACGATGGCGAACACCGCGATCCTCGCTTCGGCGGGCTCGGGCAAGACCTTCGCGCTCACGAATCGCGTGGTGGCGTTGCTGGCCCAGGGCGCGGACCCGGAGCGCATCGTGGCGCTGACCTTCACCCGGAAGGCGGCGGGAGAATTCTTTGACGAGATCCTGAAGAAGCTGGCGCGGGCGGCCGGTGATCCGAAGGAGGCGGCGGCGCTGGCGGCGATGATCGGCCAGCCGGCGCTGGGCCCTGGGAATTTCCTCGGACTGCTCCGGCGCGTCGTGGACGCGATGCCCCGGTTGAACCTTGGGACGCTGGACAGCTTCTTCGCGCGCATCGTGAGGAACTTTCCCCTCGAACTCGGCCTCGGCGGCGAGTTGGAGATCCTGCACGAGCATGCCGCGCAGCGGGAGCGCCGGCGCGTGCTCCGGACGCTCTTCACCGCCGCAGGCGAACCGGACGCCGCGCAGAAGGAATTCATCGAGGCCTTCAAGCGCGCGACCTTCGGCGTGGAGGAGAAGGGCCTTGCGGAACGGCTCGAGCGCTACCTGACCGAGTACGGCGGGGTCTACCTCGCGGCGCCGCTGGGGGTGGTGTGGGGCGAGGAACAACGTATTTGGACAAAGGATACATCACCCGTCCGCGGCAAGCCGACCGTCGCCGAGGCCGTGGCCGGATTGGCGGGGCAAGTGCGCGCGAGCGGCGGGGCCCTCCGCGACACGCAGCGCGCCCGGTTGGAGACCGCGTTGGCGGACGCGGCGGAGTGGCGCCCGGGCGCCCCCCTGGGCACGGCGCTGGATGACCTCCTCAAGAAGGTGGTGGGTCAGCTTCCGGAGCTTCGGGCCGGACGAGGGCAACTCACGATCGAACGCGTGAAGTTCTCGCCCGACCCCGCGTTCGCGAAGGTGCTGGTCGCCTTCGCCGAGGCCCTGATCGCCGCGGAACTGCGGCGTCGGCTGGAGACCACGAAGGGACTCTTCGCGCTGCTGCGGACGTACGAGCAGCGCTACCACGACGCCGTAAGGCGCAACGGCCGCATGACCTTTGCCGACGTCGAGCGCCTGCTGCGTCCGGACGCCGGCGGACCCCTGCTCGCGTCCGGCGAGGATGCCTCGGAGGGCTCTCCCGGCGAGCGCCGGCTGGCGATCGATTGGCGGCTGGATGCGCAGTTCGATCATTGGCTTCTGGACGAGTTTCAGGACACCAGTCACGGCCAGTGGCTCGTCCTGCGGAACCTCATTGATGAAGTCGTGCAGGACCCGGAGGGAGCTCGTTCGTTCTTTTACGTCGGCGACGTGAAGCAGGCGATCTATGCGTGGCGGGAGGGTGATTCGCGCCTCTTCCGGGAGATCCTGCAGCATTACAACCAGACGAATCGCGAGGCGATCGAGGAGCAGGAGCTCAACGCCTCGTGGCGCTCGGGACCGGCCGTGATCGCGGCGGTGAACCGGGTCTTCGGCGCTCGCGCCGCGCTGGGCGAGGCCGTGTCGCCTGCGGCGGCGGACGCGTGGGCCCGGGAATGGCGCGAGCACACGACGGCGAGGCGCCACCTCAACGGCGTCGTCGCGGTGCGCTGGGCGGACGATCAGGAAGGACGATTTGCGGAGACCCTGCGCATCCTGCAGGAGACCGAGGCGCTGGCCCGCGGCCTGACGGTGGCGGTCCTCGTGGAGAAGAACGACACCGGCACGGCGCTGGCGGATTACCTGCGCCGCCACGGCCAGCTTCCGGCGGTGGCGGAGAGTGACTTGGCGGTGTGCACGGACAATCCCTTCACGGCGGCGCTGCTCGCGATGGTCCGGGCGGCGGCGCATCCGGGCGACAGCCTCGCGTGGGCGCACGTGCGCATGACGCCTCTGGGATCGGTCCTGGCGGAGCGCGGCATCGCCACGTCGGAGATGCTTTCCCGGCGCCTCCTGCGGGAGATCCATGCGGACGGATTCGCGGCGACGCTGGAGCGCTGGGTGGAAGCGGCGGCGGCGCGGTTGGATCCCGCGGACGAGTTCAGTCGCCTGCGGGGGCGGCAACTGGTGGAAGCGGCGCGGGACTTCGACGAACTGGCCAGCCGTGACGTGGCGGAGTTCCTGCAGTATGCGGAGCGCACCAAAGTGCGCGACGCGGATACGGCGGCGGTGGTCCGGGTGCTCACGATCCACAAGGCGAAGGGACTCGGCTTTGACCTCGTCATCCTCGCCGAGCTTGAGGGCGCCGGGGGCCGCCGCTCCTCGCTGGCGGTGCACAAGGCCGCGGACCGCAGCGTGTCATGGATTCTGGAACTCCCGAACAAGGTCTTTGCGGACAGCGACCCCGTCCTGACCGCGTACAAGGACGAGGCGGAGGCGCAGTCGGGCTACGAGTCGCTTTGCAAGTGGTACGTTGCCATGACCCGGGCGAAGCGCGCGATGTACCTTGTCGCCCAGCGGGTGAAGCCAGAGTCGAAGAAGCGCGGCTTCCCGTGGCTACTGCAGACCGTGTTGGGAGAGACGTACGTCGAAGGCGATGAACGCTGGTATGAGGCGCTTCGGGTCCGTACCGACGAGTTGCCGGCGATGGCACCGGTGAAAGTGGACGCGCCGGCGGCGCCGGCCCGCCTTCCGGCGCGCACCCCCTCGGGCACTGAGCGCAGTGTGTTGACCGGGTCGCAGGTGTTCGCTTTGTCGGCATCCGCGGGGGCGGAGCGCGGGACGGCGGTGCACGCGCTGCTGGCGGAGATCGCGTGGCGGCGGCCCGGTGACGGGCGCGTGGAGACGGAACTCTGGATGGCGGCGGCTCCGGCGATCCGCGCCGAGGCGCAGGCGTGCGTGGATGAGCCGGCGCTGGCGGCGGTGTTTGCGCGGCCCGCCCCCGACGAAGGCGATCCGGAACTGTGGCGGGAGCGGGCGTTTGAGGTGGTGCTCGATGGCCACTGGATCACGGGCATCTGTGATCGCGTGGTGATCGTGCGCGGTCCGGACCGCGCGGCGCGGAGCGCTTGGATCTGGGACTTCAAGACGGACCGCGTGGCGGATCGGGCCGGTGCGGAGCGCGCGGCGGGCCGCTACGTGGATCAACTCGGCCTCTACCGTCAGGTGGTCGCGCGGTTGACTGGGTTGGCGGAAAAAGACGTCCGCTGCGGCCTCGTCTTCACCCAGATCCGCGATTGGGTTTTGGTCGGCTGAATTCGTCCTGCGGGAAAATGAGCTTTACAGTCTCGTGCCATCCCGGCACCTCTTGACGTTTCAACTCTCACACCATGGGCAACCTGAAGAAGAAGCGTCGTCTGAAGATGAACAAGCACAAGCGCAGGAAGCGCTTGAAGTCGAATCGTCACAAGAAGCGCACGTGGCAGAAGTGACGCGTCGGCGCCAGTGCCCGCGCCCTCTCCGCTGGAGACTTTTTTTTCGACCCGCCGCTCCCCGCGGCGGGTTTTTCGTTTTTTTCACAGCCGGGATCCGGGCCGGGGTAGGGAATTTTATGCATAAGGTGTGCGGTATTCATAAAATCATGATTGAAAGACAATTGTGTAGATTTCGATCCTTTATGGGGGGAACAACCCAGATGTCTGGGGTGTGCTTCGGGGGTCTGAGCCTGAGTGTCTTTCCCGAATTGGCTGGGGTAGGAGGCAAAACCGTCCCTAACCTTCGGGTTAGCCGTGCCGAATAGGGGTCCGGCAGCCTGTTTCATGCTCTTCTCCCAAAAGGCCAAAGGGTTCTTCGTCGACTACAACGAGAATGGTATTTTCGTTGCGCGGACGAGCGCGCCCCAACCGCCTGTCGGTCCAGTTCTTCGCCAATGGGCAGGGCGTTGGCTCCGATTCGAGCTTTCCGTACACCGCGTCCTGGACGCCGACCAGCCTAGGCGCCTACGCATTGGTGGTGAAGGCTCTCGACAACGATGGCAACGTGGCCTCCGCCACGATCCCCGTCGACGTGGTCGCGCCGAGCGCCGGCCTCCCCCAGGTGTCCTTGGTCTCGCCGGTCGACGGCGCGCTCGGCACCGTCGGGGCTCCGGTCGCCCTCGCCGCCAACGCCGTCGACAGCGATGGCACGATCACCTCCGTGATGTTCGCCGTCAGCGGAGAGTCGATCGGCACGGTCCAGTCCTTCCCCTACGTCGTGCCGTGGGTTCCTTCGGCGCCCGGCATCTACTCCGTCGTCGCCACCGCCACGGACAACGCGGGCAATCGCGTGGCCTCGGCCGTGGCGACGGTCACCGTCAACGCGGCCGTGGGCAACCTGCCCGTCGCAAGCCTGGCGTTCAACGAGCCCGGTCGTGGCGTGAGCAACCCGCCGACCACGTCGGACGTGCTCAAGCCTGTGACCGTGGCCTATGGGTCAAAGTTGCTTGTGACCGCCAGTGCGGTGGATGAGGGCGGCTCCATCACCAACGCGACCTTCTTCCTGAACGGTCGACGGATCGCGTCGGTCAACGCCGAGCCCTTCTACACCGTCCTGCCGCTGGACACGCTCAGCGACGCCATCATCTCGGTCGTGGTCACGGACAACGCCGGCAACGTCACCACCCCGGCACCGCTGGCGATCCAGACGCAGCCGTCGAACGCGGTCGCGCCCCTTGAGGTCAAGCTTGACAGCCCGCTGACCAGTGGAAGCTACACCGCAGGCGGCCAAATCGTGTTCGCTGCGTCGCACAACGCGGGCAACCGCCCCGTGCCGGCGATCGACTTCTACGTCAACGGCTCGATCTTCACGACCCTGACGGCGGAGCCGTTCACCACGAATCTGGGCATCACCCGCGCGGGCACCTACGACATCCACGCCGTGCTCCGCTCGGAGAACCGCACCACCGTTTCGGCGCCGGCTCGGATCACCGTCCGGGCGGGCTCGCCGCTGAAGGTTTCGCTGACGTCACCCGCCAGCGGGTCCACGTCGCCGATCGGTCGCGGGCTCTCCATCGCGGCCTCCGCTTCGGACGTTGATGGTACGATCTCTGACGTCCGGTTCTTCGCGAACGGCGCGCCCATCGGCTCCGCCTCCGCCGCACCGTACACGCTGAACTTCGTACCCGCGTCCCCCGGCGTCTATCGGATCACGGCGCTGGCGAGGGACAACAGCGGCCAGCAGACCGTTTCGGCGGCCTCTGCGGTGCTTGTGACCGCTGAGGCGTCGGCGGCTTCGTCCGAGACAACCTACAGCGGCAACTTCGCCTCTGGAAGCGACTCCGGGCGCATCACGCTGATCAACACCGGTGGTCGTACCGCCGTGGCCATCGCCCAGACCAACGGTCCCTCCCCGAAGTTTATCTTCTACCAGGGGATCACGGTCGACTCCGGCAACGGCTTCAGTCTCACCGACTCCACTGGGGCGACGCTCATCAGCGGTCGTTTCTCGGACACCGGGGCGACGGGAACGTTCGACGGCGGCAGGGCCTCGTTCATCTCGCCCGTCACGTTCGGCACGAGCACGACGACGGTGCCATCCGGCCTGTACAACGGCAACCTCACCGGTCGCGCGGCCAGCACGGTCGTCGGGATCGTGGGCGCGGACGGCACGTTGTCGCTCTACGTGGCGGATGGGTCGGCGCGTGACGCCGGCTCCGGCGGCGTAAGTGCGAACGGCGCCTTCGCCTTCAATCTGGCTTCGGGCGCCCGGGTCGCCGGCACCATCCAGATGTCGAGCCGCTTCCTCTCCGGCACGATCACCGGCGGATCCCTCGCGGGCGCTTTCACGGGCGCTTCCTCGACCGGATCCTCCTTCAGCGACGGCGTGCTGCGCAATGTCTCGACCCGCGGTGCCGTCGGCTCCGGCGAACGCGTCTTGGTGGCCGGGTTTGTGGTGTCCGGCGACACGCCGAAGCGGATGCTGGTGCGCGCGATCGGTCCGGGTCTCGCCGGCCTTGGCGTGACCGGTACGCTGGCGAATCCGAACCTGCTCCTCTACCGGGGTTCCTCGATCATCAATCAGAACGATGACTGGGGCAACAACCCCGAGGCGCAGGCCGCGGCCGCCCAGGTGGGCGCGTTGCCGCTCCCCGCTGGCAGTCGCGACTCCGCTTTGGTCGTCACGCTCAACCCCGGCATCTACACGGCGGTGGTCGGTGGCGTGAATGCCAGCTCCGGCGTCGCTCTCGCCGAGGTCTTCGATCTCGACGTCCCCGAGCCGTTCACCGCGCAGAAGGTGCTGAACCTCTCGACGCGCGGCGATGTCGGCACGGGTGACCGGATCCTCGTGGCAGGCTTCGTCGTCAACGGCAGCTCTGCCAAGCGCGTCCTCATCCGCGCGGTGGGTCCTGCCCTCGGCGCCTTGGGCGTATCCGGGACCTTGGCGGATCCATTCCTGCGGATCTTCCAAGGCACCAGTGTCATTCGCGAGAATGACAACTGGGAGTCGGGGAACAACCTTGCCCTGCTCCTTGATGCTGCCGCGAAGTCGGGCGCCTTCGCCCTGCCGGCCGGTGGCAAGGACGCAGCCGTGCTGCTGACCCTGCCCCCGGGCAGCTACAGCGCGCAGGTTTCCGGCGTCGGCGGAACGACGGGCATCAGCCTCGTCGAGGTCTACGAGGTCCCGTAAAGCCTCCTGATCGACCCAGCACGAAACCCCGTTCGCGGGCCGGTTCGCCGGCCTCGCGGGCGGGGTTTCTGCTTTTCCGACCCCGACGGCGCGCGTTCATCCTCCGCCGGCGTGATTCAAACCGGCCTCTCGCGCCGACCGCATGCCACCCGCTCATTCAAGGACCCGGCGACGCCACTTGGGAGGCGGGACGGCGCAGGCCGCCGGCGGCGGGAACATCCGGTGGCGCCGGCGTGCGATCCAACGATAGGCGGCGTCGCGGACCGCCCGCGGGAGGCAACGGGCCACGCGGGTCCAGCGCCAGCGCGGAAGCTCCGCGAGGATGCCCAGCGCGGCATCGGAACGGAGCCGGACCTGCCCCGTCGCGTCGATCAAGACCAGCGTGTCAAAGTCTCCCGTGGCCAGCCCGGCTTCCGTCAGTAGCCGTTGGCCGAGGCCCGATTGCAGCGCCGCGAAGTGAAACCGCCCCGCCCGATCCCGACTAAGGATCGCCCGGACGATGCGATCGCATAGACCGCACACTCCGTCAAAGAGCACCAGCGGTACGACCGGAGCATTGACCCGCCCTCCGGCAGGGCTTGCGGGTGCTGCAACTCCAGCAGGAGCCGCGGGCGATGCGGGCGATGCGGGCGATGCGGGCACGGGTGGAATTTAACCCGATTCATCCCTCTCGCCAAGTCCGCTTTGCTGTTGAGCCATCGGGTCCATCGGGGCAGCGTGGTCGCGCTCCGGGGCGCCCCGGCCCGGGCCCATAGCTCAACGGTCAGAGCAGAGGACTCATAATCCTTTGGTTCTGGGTTCGAATCCCAGTGGGCCCACCAGACTTCCCTGTCTGGCGACGGGTCTTGCACACCCAGGCTTGCCGGCACCCTGTGGTCGGGCGAGGGTGCGGCTGTCATGCCGCGTTTTGACCGCCATCTGGGAATCGATTACTCGGGCGCTGGCACGGCGGACACCCCCCTGACGGGACTGAGGCTCTTCGAGGCGACCGCCATCCACGGTGCCCTAGGCGATCCGAGTCGCGACCATCGCGCCGGCCCTGAACGCGACTCTCCGTCTGTTCCCACCGTTGCAGTCGTCCCACCCCGACCCGATGCGGCCGGAAACGCTCCGCCCGTTACCACCCGCGAACTCCGTCCCGGCGCGGGTCGGGGGCATTGGACCCGGCGCGGGCTCGCCGCGTGGCTGGCTGCGACCCTCACCGCGTCGCGGCGGCCGATCATGGTCGGCATCGACCATGGGTTTTCGTTTCCGGAGGCGTACTTCGCCGCACACGGCGTGCCGCGGGACTGGCACCGTTTTCTTCCTGACTTCTGCGCGCACTGGCCGAGCGATGCGCCGGGCATGACCGTCGAGGCGCTGCGCCATTCCCGTACTGCTGGGGCGGCGCGCCGCGGCGGCCAGGCGCGCTGGCGACGGCTTGCTGAAGTGCGTTCGGGGCCGGCGAAGTCCGTCTTCCACTTCGACGTTCCCGGCTCCGTGGCGAAGTCCACCCATGCCGGTCTCCCCTGGATCCACCTGATTGGCGAGCGCGTCGGCTGGCATCGCTTGCACGTGTGGCCGTTCGACGGTTGGACGCCGCGTCCGGGGTGTCATGTTCTGGCCGAGGTTTACCCCTCGCGGTGGAGCCGCGCCCTCCCGCCGCGGCCGGACCATACGCCGGATCAACACGATGCGGCGTGCGTGGCGGCGGCGTTGGCCGCCGCCGACCGATCCGGGGAACTGGAGGCGTGGTGGTCGCCGCCGCTGACTCCCGCGGAGCGCCGGCAGGCGCGTTACGAGGGCTGGATCTTGGGCGTAGAAGCCTGAGGCGGTTGCGGTGGGATCGACCGTCGAGCAGTCGGCCGTGCGACCCTACGGTGGCCCGGATGTGGATGCTGGGTCGCCGGACGACGCGCCTCGTCTTTCCCGACTGCCTCGTCGCGTGATTGCCCGATCCCGTATCGGGCCTCCGCCTCGAGCGAACACTGGGCGCGGATTGGCTTTTTTCCGGGCCGCGTTACCGTCCCGCCATGGGCTCGATTGTTCCCGTCTTCACCCCGCTCGCGGTTTCGGAACATGACGCCGTCGCGGTGCTGCTCCACCGTTCGCTCGCGGGATGGTACGAGTCGAAGCTGGGGCAGGGGGCTCGGTTCGGTGATCGGCCGGAGCCCTTCCGCCTGATTCCCGAGGTGTATGCGGCGCTCGATCCGGACGAAGCGCTCGCGGCGCGGGCGCCAGACACCGGGCAGCTCTTGGGCGTGTGCTTCGTGCACCCGCGCCCCACGCACGTTTCCCTCGGGATCGTCGCGGTCGCCCCGGAGGCGCAGGGACTCGGCGTCGCGCGCGGGTTGCTCACGCGGGCGCTGGCCGAGGCGGACGCACGGGGGGTCCCGACTCGTCTTGTCTCGAGCCTGCTCAACTTGGATTCATTCTCTCTTTATACGCGCCACGGGTTTGTGCCGGAGGAAGTGTACCAGGACATCGTGGTTCCCGTGCCGCCCGATGGACTCCGGTTGCCGCCGGGCCTGCGCGCGTGGACGGCGGAGGAGCAGGGGCCGGTGGGCACGGGTGGGGGAGCGCGGCGCGTGCGTGCGGCGAAGCCGACCGATGCGGCGAGGATCACCGCCTACGAACGCGCCCGGCGAGGCATTGCGCGTCCGGCGGACCATGCCCTCTTTCTCGCGAATCGCGTTGGGGACTGGCGGGTGTGGGTTGCGGAGGACGACCGCGGGACATTGACGGGATATCTCGTCGCCAGCGTGCACCCGCACCACCGGGCCATCGGACCGGGCGCGGTGGACGACGAAGCGACGGCGGAGGCGTTGCTGCTCACGGCGCTTGATTCGTACCGGGGCGGCAGCGTGTTGGTGCTCGCACCCGCCGCAGCCGCGGGCCTTGTGGCTCTCCTGTATGCGCTCGGTGGTCGCAACGTCGAGTTGCACGTCGCGCAGTCTCGACCGGTGCCCGTACCGATGGCGTCGTCGGCCTCCGGCTCCGAGGCAGACTTGGCGTCTGCTGCCGTGCCCGCCGGTCCGGCGGCCGCACTGACCGCCGGCACTCCGGCGACCGGGTCGAACGATGGGTCAGCCGAGGCATGGGTCCGTTCGCGTGACTCCGTGCGAGCGGCGGATGCCGCAGCGAGGGTGGACGCTTCCTCCGGGGGAGAGGCGTTGCCACAGATCGCGTCGCGGGGGTTCGCGTTTCCGACCTTCCTGCCGGAGAGCGCCTGAGCGCCCCTTTGGCGTTCGGCCCCGACTCCCGCTGTCCGCGGGTTGGCGGACGCGCCCAGCGTCCCGGCGGCATGCGTCGGCGGGTCGGAACGAAGCCCGGCGCAACGCTCGTCCCTTGGCGACGCTGCGGTTTTCCGGGGCGCGCGCCGGTCCCTGCGTCCGTGGGGCGGCGCAGCAGAGCGCGGCCCGACGCGGCGTGGCGAGTCTAGCTCGCCTCCTCGTTCGAGAAGACGTGCTGCACGTCGTCGTGCTCCTCGAGCGCGTCGTGGAGCCGCTCGATCGCGGTGGCCCCGGCGGCGTTCACCGGCACGGTGCTGGTCGGGATATAAGCGAGCTCCGCGCTGGCGGTCTTGATCCCTGCGGCGTCGAGGGCGTGCAGCACCTTGTCGAAGCGCGTGACCTCGCAGCGGACCTCGAAGCCCTCGTCGGTCGTAATCACATCGTCGGCCCCGGCGTCGAGCGCGATCTCCATCAGGCGGTCCTCGGCGACCTGGTCCTTGGCGACGAGGAACTGGCCGGCGTGCAGGAATTGGAACGACACCGCACCGGTCGCGGCGAGGTTTCCCCCGTGCTTGGCGAAGATGCTCCGGACATCCTGGGCCGAGCGCGTCTTGTTGTCGGTCGTGACCTTGACCACGAACGCGACCCCGCCGGGGCCGTAGCCCTCGTACGTCACGTCCTCGTAGATCACGCCCGGGAGTTCCCCGGTGCCCTTCTTGATCGCCCGATCGACGTTGTCGGCGGGCATGTTGGATTCCCGGGCCTTGAGCAGCAGCGTGCGCAGCCGCGCATTGGCGTCCGGGTCGCCCCCGCCAGCCTTGGCGGCCAGCGTGATGTCGCGCGAAAGCCGGGAGAACACCTTGCCCTTGCGGGCGTCGGTCACGGCCTTGAGCCGCTTGACCTTGGACCACTTGTTATGGCCTGCCATGGCGGGTGACGGGAGAAGAGAGGCGGGGGAAACGAGAGTGCCCGCGACCCGGCGGGCGGCCGGTGTGCCCACCGACTTCGCCAGGCCAGAGGCGGATTACTTCTTGTTTGCGCGCTTGGCCGGCTTCCACGGATTGCCCCCGGCGGCGGCCGGGGCGGCGGTGGGGGCCGGGTCGTCCTTCGAGAACTTGTTTACCAGCAGCTGCTGGATGATCGTGAAGAGACCGTTGACGGTGGAGTAAAGCGCGAGAGCGCAGGAGAAGTTGTAGCAGAACAACGTGAAGATGATCGGCATGAACTGCATCATCTTCACCTGCAGGTTGTCGGTCGTCGGCGTCGGCGTGAGCCGCATCTGCACGATCATGGTGGCGCCCATGAGCAGCGGCATGATGTTCAGCGGCAGGCCGAAGATGCGTGCGACGGTGTCGGGCGCGGACAAGTCGTGGGCCCATAGGAACGAGGCGAAGCGCAGTTCCGAGGCGCTCTGAAGCATCGCGAAGAAACCGACGAAGAGCGGGATGGTGATCAGGATCGGCAGGCAGCCCCCGAGCGGGTTGACCTTGTTCTCCTTGAAGATCTCCATCGTCGCTTGGTTCAACTTCTGCGGGTTGTCCTGGTGTTTTTCGCGGACGGCCTGGAGCTGCGGCTGCAGCTTCTGCATGCGCTTGGCGGCGCGGGAGGCGGCGAGCGTGAAGGGCAGCGTGATGATCTTGAGGAAGAGCGTCATCAGCACGATCGCCCAGCCCCAGCTCGGCACGAAGTCGTGCGCGCTGTGCATGAGCGTGAGCAGGAACGGACCGACGTAGCCGGAGAGCAGGATCCGGTTGAAGAAGTACCGGTCGAACTGCATCACGCGGTCCTGCTGATTGGGCAGGGACGCGAGGCGCTTGTACTCCTTCGGGCCGACGTAGAGATCGCCGCCGAAGGTTTCCGTCGCCTGCGGCGCGAGGGCCTTCAGGTCGACCCGCACGGTGCCGGCCACGCCGATGTTCGGGGTGGTCGTACCGGGGAACGGCGGGAGTTCGACCCGGCGCGTGACGATGCCTGAGCCGGGCTGGTCGAGGTGCAGGATCGAGGCGAAGAACTGATTCTTGACCGTGGCCCAGAGGACGGAGCCCTGCTGTTCGATCTGGGGTTTGGGGTTCGGGTCGCCGAAGCCGAGTCCCGCCAAGAAGCCGCCGCCCTGGAGTTCGCTGCGCTCGTTGAAGCGGAAGTCCTCGCCGTCGAAGAAGCCCACATTCAGGTACTGGCCGTAATCCAGCGCGCTGAACGGGGCGGCCGTGCCCAAGCTCAGTGCGGCGCGCGGCAGCGCGATCGTCTGGTCGGTGAGGTTGCGGAACGACGTCTCATGGCGGATCTCGTACGGGTCGTCGCCCTCGCGAACGGTGGCTCCGGCGGGTTGGATTGAGTAGCGGCGCGTGACCTCGATGCGATCCTCGAGCACGAGGCGGTAGACGGCCTCCGTGGCGGAGGACGAGACCAACTCGTACCGCGTCCGGCGGTCGAGTCCCGGGAAGTCGGCAAAGGCCAGAATGGGATCGGCGCGCAGCGCGTTGAACACGAACGGGGCGGGTTCGTTCTGGACCGCTGGGTACTGCCGGAAAGCGACCTCGCGGACCGCGCCGCCGAAGTCGCTGAGGCGGACCTCGACGAAGCCGTTGCGCAGCGTGGTGACCTCGGCCTCGGCATCGTCGCTGACGAGGGCGGCGAAGGTCGAGGTCGCGGCGGCGGGGGCTGCGGGGGCGGTGAGGCTCGGGGCGGCGGGCGCCCCGGGGGCGGTCGTTCCGGGGGCGGGAGCGGTCGTGGTGACGGGGGGCAGCGTCGACGGGGGCGGCGTGCGGCTGTTGCCGTAGATCAGGAAGGCAATGGCCGCGGCCATGAGGGCCACGCCGATGAGGGTGTTCTTCTTATCCATGAACGTCGGAAGCGGGGGAGAGAACGGTGCCTGGGGCGGCAACCGCGGAGGAAAGGGAGGAAAGTGCCGGCGCGTGCGAGAAGTCGGGCCGCTTCACCGCCGCGCATCGCGGCGCTGGGCGTGGCGGGACGAAGTCGACGCCGCCTGGGTGGAACGGGTGACAGCGAGCGAGCCGCCGCACCGCCAGCCAGCTCCCGCGCCCGAAGCCGTGCTCGCGAAGGGCGTCGGCGGCGTAGTGGGAGCAACTCGGATGGAAACGGCAACCGCAGCCCGGGCCCATGACCCAAGGCAGGATCGGCGACACCGTGAGTTGGTAGACCCGGATCAACCCGAGGAGGGCGTGGACCGGCGTGGCGGCGACGACTCGGGCCAAGCGGGCGGCGGGCGACGGTGACTCCGGGAGCGTCATGCGGCGGGGGAGGGACGGGGCGCGAGGCGCGAGCAAGCCTCGATGAACTTCCGTTCGATTTCCCGATACTCAAGCTGATTGAGCGAACGCTTCGCGACCAGCAGCAGATCGTAACCTGGCGGCACCGCCTCCTGATGCTGGCGGAAGACCTCGCGCAGGCGACGCTTGGCCCGGGCGCGTTCGACGGCCCCTCCCACGGCGGCGGTCGATGCGACCGTGCAGATCCGGCGCAGGTCGAGCGGTGGAGGAGGGGGTGCCGGACGGAGCCGGTACCACAGCGTGAAGCCCCCGCAATCGTGTCGCCGCCCAGATTCGCGGACCGCCCGGATATCGCGCTGGCGCCGCAGGTGCTGCTCGGCGCGGAAACGCATGGCGGACTCGGGCGGAGGCGGGCCGGGCGGTGACGGAATCAGACGACCGTCAGACGCTTGCGACCCTTACGGCGGCGCGCGGCCAGCACCTTCCGACCACCCTTGGTGGCCTTGCGGGCGCGGAAACCGATCTTGCGGGCGCGTTTCTTGCGATGCGGGCGAAAGGTGGGTTGCATGGTCGGAAGTTGATTAAGAGATGACTGAAGTGCCGGAGTTGCAGGAGGGTGTCAAGCCGCAGAACGGTGGTTGTCTCCCCCGGGCTCCCCGCGGGGTGGGTCGCCGCAGGGAGGCCCTGTACGGCCCAGCCTGGTCGCCCGCGCCCGCCTGCGGCGAGAACGTGGCGCCTTCGGGCTTGGAGATCCCCGCCCGCGGGCCCGTGGACCCGGCGAGGAACCGGAAAGGGAGGTGACGAATTGCGGAGGGCCGCTGCGCGCACTCGACAGCCCCCCGGGCAGCTTATCTCCTTGGCCCCATGGGTCTTTCCTCCCCGGCCAAGGCGACTCCCCGCCTGTCCAAGAAACAGTACGCCGCCCGCCTGCCGGCGCTGCGCGCGGAACTCATCCAATTGCAGGTGCAGCTGAAGGACGCCCCCTTTACGGTTGTTTTGATCGTCGCGGGTGTCGCTGGATCGGGGCGCGGCGACCTCCTCAACACCCTCGGTGAGTGGCTGGATCCCCGCGGGGTGGAGACCTTTGCCATCCAGTCGCCCTCGCAGGAGGAGCGGGAGCATCCCCTCATGTGGCGCTACTGGCGCAACCTCCCGGTCCGCGGGCGCATCGGGGTGTTTGCGTCGTCGTGGTACACCGAGACCCTCCACGAGCAGCTCCACGGCGGCGTCAAGGCGCGCGAGGAACTGGACCATGAGCTGCGGCGCATCCGGCACTTCGAGAAGCTTCTCGCGGACGACGGCACGCTGATCATCAAGCTCTGGTTGAACCTCTCGCGCAAGGACCAGCGGGCTCGGCTGAAGGCGCTGGAGGCGGATCCGGACAAGGCTTGGCGTGTGACTGAGGAGGACTGGCTGGCGCACCAGCGTTATACCCCGCTGGAGCGGACCGCGCAGCGCATCCGCACCGAGACGGACCGTCCGGGAGCGCGCTGGACGGTGATTGACGCCCTCGACGAGCGGGCGCGCAACCTGCGCGTGGGCGAGATCATCCTCCGCCAGTTCCGCGCCCACCTCCGGAAGGCCGGCCGCAAAGGCGCCGCGACGGGTCGCCCGGAGAGATCCCCTCGCGCCCTCGCGCCCAGCGGCGTGCGCTGGCTGCGGGCCACGCCTCTCGACCAGCGCCTCACGGAGGAGGAGTACGAGCGCAAGCGGGAGAAGTGGCTCGGGCGCCTCTACCGGTCTCTGCGGATCGCCTACGAGGCGCGCCGCCCGGTGATCTTCGTCTTCGAAGGCTGGGATGCGGCCGGCAAGGGCGGGGCGATCCGCCGCCTCGCGTCGGCCATCGACGTGCGTTTCTACCGCGTCGTGCCCATCGCCAAGCCGACCGATGAGGAGAAGGCGCACCACTACCTCTGGCGGTTCTGGCGGCAGGTGCCGCGCGACGGCTATGTGACCATCTTCGATCGCTCGTGGTACGGGCGCGTGCTGGTCGAGCGGCTCGAGGGCTTCGCTCGTCCCGACGAGTGGCGCCGGGCGTTCGGCGAGATCAGCGACTTCGAGGAGCAGCTCGCGGAGCACGGCACCATCGTCCTGAAATTCTGGATGCACATCTCCCGGGACGAGCAGCTTCGCCGCTTCCGCGCCCGGGAGGACACGGCGTACAAGCAGCACAAGATCAACGCTGAGGACTGGCGGAACCGGCGGAAGTGGGAGGCCTACGAGGTGGCGGTGGGCGACATGCTCGCGCTGACCGACCACCCGTTCGCGCGCTGGCACCTCGTGCCGGCGAACAACAAGCGCCACGCCCGCCTCGAGATCCTCCGCACCAGCTGCAAGGTCATCGAGGCCGCGCTGGAGTCCGGGGCTTAGCGCCCCCGGGAGGCGTCAGCCGGCCTCCCGGCGAGGTCGCCGGCGGCGGCTTGCGCGGTTCGGCGCCTTCGACCGCTAGGCCGAAAGTCGGCGCCCGCGCAGGGCTTCCTGGATCGATTCGACCTTGCTCCGGGTGAGAGGATAGCGCCGGAGCAGCAGGATGGCCGCAAGGGTGCCGAGGGCGGGGACGGCGCAGAAGAATACCCGCATCTTGGTGACCGTGTCCTCGGCTTGATTTCCGCCAAGAGTGGCGTCGAACCCGGTGAGATTCAGGACCAAGCCGGCCATGATGAACGAGAGCGAAACACCCATCTTGGTGATCCACGTGTTCGCGGCTGAGATCAGCGCCTCGCGACGGCGCCCGCTGAGGAGTTCGTCGTGGTCGACGATGTCGGCCGTCATCGACGTGACGAGGATGAGGTAGGCGGCGAGCCCTGGGGCGTGCAGGAGCGCGGTGGCGAGCTGCAGGTAGGGCATCGCCGGAGTGTAGAGCACCCACTTGAGGACTGCCGAAACGGACACCATTCCAAGGGCGAGCATGATCGCCCGGTGTTTTCCGAGCCGGTTGGAGAGCCAGATCATCGGCGGGATCGAGACCATCGCGAGCACGTTGAACAGCGTGCCCCAGATCCCCATCATGGTCGCGGCAGCGACCTTGTCGCCGCCGAAGACGTGGTAGATGTTGATGTAGAGTCCGAGGCTGGAGACCGTGTACAGGGAGGTCATCGTCACCAGGCACGCGAGGGAGAACAGCCGCAGCACGCGATTGCTGATGACGGCCTTCATCGCGTGAAGGAACGGCTCCGGTTTCTGTCGCACCGGAGTGGGAGCGTCAGGCGGTTCCTTGAGGGTGAGCGCAGGGATCAGGCACGCGATGATGATCAGCGTGCCGCAGATGCATCCCACGATGCGCGCTCCGTCGAGCACGGTCTGGAACACCGCGAGCTGGCATAGCGGGTAGAGCCAGCCGGTGGTGAACCCAACGACCTTGTGGGTCACGCCGACGTAGGCGAACAGCTTCGTGCGCTCCTGGTAGGTGGGGGCGCTGGCGATTCCGAGCGCGGTCCAGGGGACCGCAAACAAGGTGGTGCCCGTGAAGAAGAGCAGGATGGTCAGAAGAAAGTAGCCGAAGTAGAAGGTCTGGTCCGCATCCCGCGGCAGCCACCACATGGCCGCGAAGCTTGCTCCGGTGAGGATCGCGCCTGTGACCATGAATGGCTTGCGGCGCCCCCAGCGGGTGCGCGCGTTGTCGGACCAGTTCCCCACCAAGGGGTCCGACACGGCGTCCCAGAGGCGGGCGATCGCAAGGACGATCCCGATGTGCACCGGATTCATTCCGAGTGCTAGGTTGAAGATCGGGTTCGCGAGGTACTGGGGAGCCGTGTTGCTGAATTGCTGCAGCCCTCCCCCGATCGAGAAGACGACCTTTTCCTTCTGGCTGAGGTTCTCCGGGGGAGGTTGGGCTGAATCTGGGGGCGCGGGGTTCGCCATGATGGTCGGGGGTAGGCGGAGCGGGCCCGAATGGGTCCGGTCCGTGCCTTTAGCTGGTTCCCTCGTAGATCTTCAGCGCACGGTCCGCATCCGCTCCGCCGTGGATCATGGCCATGAAGGCGGCGATGATCCGTGCCGGGTTCGGGTGCTGGTAAATGTTCCGGCCGTAGACGAGGCCGTGAGCTCCCTGGGCGAGAAAGGCGGACGCTTCCCGGAACACGGTCTCGATTGGCTTCTTGCCGCCCCCGCGGACGAGAATCGGGCAGCGCGCGGCCTGGACCACCTCGTGATAGTCCTCCGCGTGCTCCGTCGGATCGGCCTTGATCACATCCGCACCGATTTCCCGGGCTTGTCGGACGAGTCCGACGATGAGCTTCTTGTTGCCATCCACCTGATAGCCGCCCTTGGCCTCGTTCGTCTTCAACACCAGAGGCTCGATCATCAACGGCATGCCATAGCGGTCGCAGGCGACCCGGAGGCGCGCGGCGTTGAGCACGGTCTGCCGGTGCAGATCCGGTTCGCCGGGCATCAGGAGCAGGTTGCACACCACGCAGGCTGCATCCAGCTTCAGCGCGCCCAGGATCGGCTCGTCCCAGTGAACGAGTTGATTGAACATGACCCGGTGCGTGGTCGCGTTGTAGAGATTGCCGGCGTCCGTGCGCAGGACCAAGGCCGGTTTGCGTGCGCCAGGGATCGTCTGGAGCACGTCGGCCTGGCCGACGTTCATCTGGATGGCGTCGGGACCGGCGGCGGCGAGGGACTTGATGACCGCGGGCATGTCCTCGAGCCCGTCGAGGAACGAGTACTCATTGAAGACGCCATGATCGACGGCGACGTCGAGGCAGCGGCCGTCGGCGCCGAGGAAACGGTTGAGGCGGACTTTGTGTGCGTTGAACATGATGGAGGGGAAAGGTCAGGGTGCGATGGCGACCCCGTGAACGCGGGCGAGGATATCTCGGGTCCGGTCGATCTCCGCGTCGCGCCGGTCGTGGTTCCAGTCGAGCTCGCTCGCGGCCAGATCGGCGAAAGCGGCGAGCCTCGTTTCGCTCCAGCGCGTGTAGAGTCCCAGCGGGGTGCGCCGGATGAGGAGGTCGTCAAGATGCACCACGGCTTCGTGGCGCAGCATCGCCCTGAGCGCCGCTTCGCCGTCGTGGGCGGACGGCGGCTCCCCGGAGATCGGCCGGTCCCGTGACGAGGCGATGCGCGGTCGACCGAGGTGCCGGAGGATCCGGTCACCGGCCAGCTCGGCGAATGCGCGGAACGTGGTCCACTTGCCTCCAATTAGCGAGTAGACGGGCCACGGTTGCTCCGCGCGGGCGGGAGTGAACCGGCAGGAGTGATCACGGCTGATCCGGCCGGTGAAGCCATCGTCGCTGGCAGGCAGGGGCCTGACGCCGCAAAAGCGGGAGAGGATGTGTTCGCGCCCGACTCGGATCCCGGGGAATACGGCTCGGACACTTTCGAGCATATAGTCGATCTCGCGCTCGTCGCAGATCGCGTCGTCGGGGTTGTCGATCCGGATGTCGGTGGAACCGATCAGGACCCTGCCATTGACCGGGAAGAAGATACAAACGCGTCCATCAGCGTTCTCGTAGAAGAGCTGCTCGCTGCGGCAGGCTCGGAGCAGTTCCGGATGGTCAATCACCAGATGTGAGCCCTTGGTGCCTCCGATCCAGCGGGAGGGTCGCCCGAGGCTGGCGTTCGCGAGGTCGATCCATGCTCCGGTGGCGTTAACGACGACCTTGGGGGTGACTCGGTGTCCGATTCCGGTCAACTCATCGACGATAACCACTGCGGAACCGTCGGCGCGCGCAAGTCGGCAATAGTTGAGCGCGAAGGCCAGCGGACTGGCGGCGCATGCGTCTGCGATGACTTCGAGGCAGAGTCGCTCGGGCAGCGAAACCTGCGCGTCGTGGTAGGTTGCGGTGCACACGATGCCGGGATGAAGGCCGGGCCGAAGCGTGAGCGCCTCCTTCCGGCGACTGAACGCATGCGTGGGCAGCAATCGGCGTCGGATTGTCAGGACGTCGTACAGCGTCAGCCCGATCTTGATCAGCGCGGCTCCGCGCGCGGAGGGTGGGGTGCTCAGTCCGAGGAACCGCTTCAGCGCGTTGCTGAATCCGGACCAGTGCGAGAAGATGGGGATGGTGGTAGGGAGGGGACGAACCGCGTGAGGGGCGAGGCGGAGCAGGCGGTCTCGCTCTTGCAGGGACTCACGGACAAGACGGAACTCGCCGTTCTCAAGGTAGCGCAGGCCCCCGTGAATCATTCGCGATGAGGCGGAGGTGGCGCCGGAGGCGAAGTCGCCCTTGTCGACGAGCAAGACCTCCAGCCCGTTGAGTGCCAGTTCGCGCAGCAGGCCGGCGCCGTTGATGCCGCCTCCGAGAACGAGGACATCGACATCGCGGGGCTCGGCGAGGCGAGCCAGCCCTTGGGCGCGAGGCGGGAGGATCATGGGGCTGCGGCTACTCTGCGCTGAGGTATTCGATGAGCTCCGGCGGTCGGGGCCACGAAAGCTCGACGTGCTGCCGCTGAAGATCGGCCCGCAGCCTCTCGGACGGGACGGAATGGAGTGCTCGCAGTTTTTCCCGCTTCGCGATGGCGATCGCCGTTCCGGCGGCTTGCCCAAGTTGCATCATTGTCCGCGAGAGTCGGCAGCTGGACGCCGCAATCGACGAGAAGCTCGCTCCGCGACAGGCGACCGCGAGGTTCTCAACCTCGTTGGGGAGCAGGCAACGGAACGGGATCCCGTAGGGCTCGCTCACCTCCCCGGTACCTGCCCGGCCGGTGTCCGCGCCGTGGGTGTCCCGGGCGTGATCGGCGAGGGCGATGATGTCTGGGTGCGCCTGCCGAGTGATTCCGCTGATCAGGTCATGTTCGGTGAGCACGTACCGCCCGACCAAGCGGGGGCCCTCCCTCACGCCGAAGCCCGGGGCGACCCATGTCATCCGGTAGCGCTGGAACTCCGGATAGACAGTCTGCACGTGATGCCAGTGGGCGAGGATACGGCGCTCGCATTCCGCCCGTGCGGCCGCGTAACCGAGGTCATGGGCCTCTCGGCCCGCCATGACCGGGAGCGCATTCACGTTGTAGTCGCCGTTGGGATACTGAGTGAAGGCGGCGACCGGGAAGGTCTCTGACCACCAGCACTGCGAGGGGATTCCGGACGGGAGAGGGTCGATGCCGGCGTGCTCGCGGCGGGACACCCGGTAGATGAGCGTCGCGCCGTTGAGCCGGTCGGTTGGCATCACCGGTGCGCTCGGTTCGTTGTAGAGCGTGCGGGCTTCCTGACCGAGGGTGGTGCGACACTGGACGGCGCGGGCCACGTGTAGATCCGCGGTGGCATCAACGAAGAAGTCGGCGGTCACCACGTTCCCACCGTCCAGTTCGAGTGCTTCTAGGCGTCCGGCATGGGCTTTCGCGTCAGTGAAGCAGGTGCCGAGCCGCACGGTGCATTGGCCCGTCTCCGAAAGCAGCCGCGCCATTTCGGCGGAGTAAGCCTCGGGCTCGTACGGAACACCATGCCAGTGTTGGCGGCGGAAACGTTCGGCGAGGGGGAGAGGCGGCGCTCCGAACCGGCGGAGACTGTCGACGTAGCGCCTTGTGCGGTCGATGACCAGTTCGCCACCGGGAAACTTCGGCTCCACCTCTGGTCCCTGCCAAGCGAAATGACGCCCGAAAGAGTAGATTCCGACCGCGTCCGGGACCTGCTTGAGGCGCTTGTAGAGGTCGAACGGAATTCCGGTGCCGCCGACACCAGGCTCCCAGTTGTTGACGCCCCCGCGCCCCGCCGTTCCGCCGAGCGAGTCACCCTTCTCAAGCAGCAGCACGGAGCATCCGAGACGCGCCGCTGCAAGGGCGGCGCCGAAGCCCCCGCTGCCCGCGCCGACGACCACGAGTTCAAAGTCGCCGGCGCTCGTGTTCATAGCGGGCTGACTTCCTGCACGATGGGCCAAAGGATGGTCTCCTGCACGCACAAGTGTGCTGGCAGGGAGCAATGGTCAGCGACGATTCGGCCCAGTTCGGCCGGCTGGATGCAGCGGGCGAGGGTCTCGGCATCCCGTGGACCGATTCCAGCGGCGTCGGTGAAGTCCGTGGCGCCCCAAGAGGGTGTGACCGTCATGACCCTGACACCGTGGGGACGGAGTTCCAGGTAGAGCGACTTCGCGAAGTGATTCAGGCCGGCCTTCGCGGCGCCGTAGACGCCCCACGTTGGCCACGCATGGTGTCCGGCCACACTGGAGATGTTCATGATCGTGCCGTTCCTCTGCTGCCGCATGATCCGGGCAGCGCGGCGGGCGCCGTAGATGACCCCGGTTAGATTGAGGGCAATTGCCGCCGCAATGCTTTCGTCAGTTTGCTCCTCCGTGGCAGCGATCTTGATTCCGCCGCCGGCGTTGTTGACCAGAATGTCGAGCCGTCCGCTCGCCCGGGTCGCCGTCGCGATCGCGGCATCCCAGTCGGCCGCCGACGTGACGTCGGCCCGGAAGTAGTTCACGCCGAGCGACGCAGCGGTCTTTTCGAGTGCCGCGGGGTCACGGCCGGTGATCCAGACGGACGCACCGGCAGCCTTCAGTGCGCCGGCGATGCCCACTCCGTAGCCCTTGGAGCCGCCGGTGACGAGGGCGGTCTGCCCTGAGAGAGGTGTAGCCATAGTGCCTTATATCAGGTTGTAACCGAAGCGGGTGGAGATGCGCTCCGCAGCGGCGGCGACCTTCAATCCCATGCCGTGTAACTCGGAGGCGGGAAAGCGGAAGCTCGGGCCCGTGACCCAGATCGCGGCAATGGGGTAGCCGCGGTGGTTGAAGATGGGTGCGCCGACGCAGTGGAGGCCCTCGATCTGCTCCGCACGGTCCGCCCCATAGCCTTGCGAGAGTACGTCGGTGATCTCGCTCTCGAACTTGCTGCGACTGTCGAGTGTCCGCTCGTTGTAGCGGGTGAACTTCATCCGCTTCAGCAGCGCCTCACGCTCGATAGGAGGCAGGAAAGCGACGAACACCTTGCCGGGAGCGGACGTGTGCAGCGGAAAGTGGGTCCCTGGATCGACGAGAAACTTGACGGGCTGGGTGGAGGCCACCTGTTCCAGAACCACGCCTTGCAGGTCGGCCCGGACCCCCACAAGGACGGTCTCTTGCGTCTCGTCGCGAAGGGCCTGCATCACGTCGAGGGAGTGCTCGATGAGCTTGTCCTCGCCAACGGCCTTGTACCCAAGCGAGAGCAGCTTCCGGCTGAGCGTGTACCGCATGTCTTCACCGTCGCGAAGGAGATATCCGCGCTCCTCGAGAAGGCCGGTGATGCGAAAGACGCTGTTGGGGGGAATTTCCAAGGCCTCAGCAATCTCCCGCATGCGCAGCCCTTCGGCGTGCTGGGCGAGGAGCTCCAGGATGGAAAGCGCGCGATCAAGCGCGGGCACCTGAAATGCATCCGTGTCGTTTGGGTTTCGAGGGGGCTTCATTTCGACTCTTGACTAATAGAACAGTAATTTACTAATAGAACACCTGTAAAGGCGCATTTTTGGTCTCTGACCGAAATTGCTCCGAGCGTCTGTGGCTCCCGTGCGGGTCTGCGGATGCGGCAGAACTAACCCTCATCCCCAACCGATCGATACCCATGAACCGATGGAACCTCCGGACCCCCATGGTCCGTCTCCCCAACGTCCTCAGCCTTGCGGTCCTTTGCATCGCCCCCGTGATGGCGCAGAAGGCGCCAGTCGCCAAGCCTGCGGACAAGTCCCCTGACGAGCCTCTCGAGCTCAGTCCCTTCATCATCGCAGCGGATGCTGACGACGGCTACGCCGCGACCGAGAGTGCCTCGGCCTCGCGTTTCAGGCAGAAGTTGAAGGACATTCCGCAGTCGATTTCGATCATGAGCGGACAGTTCCTCAAGGACATCGGCGCGGTTGACCTCGCCGACGTGATGCCGCTGGTCGGCGGAACTGTCTCGGGCGCGACTCGCAACCAGGACACTTTCTCGATTCGCGGTTTCGCCGTGCAAGAGTCCTACCTTGATGGTTTCCGCGATGTGGTGGAGTGGGGCGGTGGTGATTTCGTCCACGTTCAGCAACTGGAGATCATCAAGGGTCCGTCTTCGAACCTCTACGGCAATCCCAAGGGACTCGGTGGCATCATCAACCGTGTCTCCAAGGCCCCGCGGACGTCCCCATTCTACCAGACTGCGGTGACCATCGGGGACTACGCCAACTATCACTTTACGGCGGATCTGACCGGTCCGGTCACGGCCGACAAGAAGGTGCTCTATCGGGTGAATGCCGCGTATCGCAGCATGGAGTACAACCGTGACTTCAAGGACATGGAGCGCTTCTTCGTGGCGCCGGTGTTTGAGTGGCGGGTCTCGGCGGCGACCAAGGTCAGCCTTTTCACCGAACTGATGCGTCAGGACTATCAGGAGGACAACTGGATCCCCTCCGCCTTGGTGGCTCCGGGTGTACGGGCGCTGACCGTTCCGGAGACCCGGCGTATCGACGAGCCTTGGGCGAAGTCGAAAATCGAGCGGGAGCGCGCTCGCCTGATCGTGGAACACAAGATCAACGACAACCTGACCGCCCGCGTAGCCGGCCAACAGACGTACATCAACAACCCGATCACCCAGGTGGAGTTTCTGGCCCTTCAGGCCGACAACCGCACCGTCAACCGCCGCGCCTTCTGGCTCAATCGCTGGGAGGACTACACCTACACCGAGGCCAACCTGTTTGGCCGCTACCAGACGGGAGCAATCGAGCACTCCTTCATTCTCGCCGCCGATCAATACCGCACCAAGTTCCGCAGCAACGTCCGGCGCACCTCCCTGAACTCGATCGACCTCATCAATCCGGTCTATGGCTCCGTCGCGCCAACGTTCCCCGCCAGCGGCGCGGCGACGAATACACTGGGCGAATCGGTGACCACGGGTGCGACTGGGACCTACCAGATGAACGCCTATGATGGACGGTTTATCCTCATCGGCGGCTGGCGCGACAGCAAGGTGGAGAGCAGTCGCTACGCGCAACTCGGCGTCGGGCCCTTTCCTCGCATTGTGGATCCCAACGCCAAGGCGGGGCTGCCCCGCTATGGCGCCATGGTTCGCCCGATCAAGCAGGTCGGCATCTACTATCAGTACAGCGAAGTGTTCCAGCCCCAGGGCGGCGGCGCCCTGCGTCTCGACGGATCCCCGCTCGATCCCGTAACCGCCTCATCCGAGGAGGTGGGCGTCCGGTTCGCTGTTCTCGATGAGCGCCTCAATTTCGAGGTCGTGAAGTACACGATGAAGGCTGATGGACTGGCGCTGCGGCTTCCGCCGCCCAACAACTCGTTCTTCGCGAATGGCGGACAGACCACGTCCGACGGCTACGAGTACACGCTGACCTACAATGATCGCCGACTCACGGTTCAGGCGGGCTTCGTAGATGTGTTCGTCCGCGACACCACGCCGGGCGTGCTCGGAGCGCAGCAGGGTGGCCAGCCGGGCTACCGCGGTCAGCTGCATGCCCGCTACAAGTGGTCGGAGATCGGTCGGCACGGCGGGCTGTCGATTGGCGCGAGCGTCATTCACACCGGTGAGCGACCGCTTTCCTCCACCACGACCGGGCAGTTCATCCCGGAATACCAGTCCTTCAACGTGAACGCGAACTACGGGGTGGCCAAGGGCCTCAATGTGGCGCTCGCCGTCGGAAATGTCTTCGACAAGCGGACGGTCGTTGCGAACAGCGGCATTCTCTGGCGGCCGCTGGACCCGCGGACGATGCGGCTGACGGTAACGAAGACATGGTGACAGCGGTTCACGGGCGGCCGCGGTCGTGCCACGATCGCAGCTTCCTCGTGATGCGCGTCTCACGGGTTCGCCCTCGGCTGTTCGGCGTATCGCTCGTGCACTCCGGTTCAATCAGGGCGTGAGTCCAGATCTGTCGCCGCGATGATCCCTTCCTGCGCGTGGTCTTCCGGGCTCTCGATCGTTGGACTCGATGTCGGAAGCACCGTGATCAAGGCGGTGGTGTTTGATCGCCGCGGTCGCGTTCTCGCCGCGGCGTCCCGCCGCGTGCCGGTACGTCGGCCGCGGCGCGGATGGGTTGAGCGCGATGCCGAAGCCACTTGGCGAGGCGCAGCTGCGGCATTGCGTGAAGTCTCATCGGGCAGGCGCATCGCCGCGGTTGGCCTGACCGGCTGCGGAAATGGGGCCGTTTTCGTGGACGCCGCCTTGAGGCCCTTGGTTCCGGGGATTCTCTCCAGTGATCTGCGGGCGGCGCGTTGGGTTCAGTCGCAGAGGGTCGCCGGGCAGGCTGCCTACGCCGGCCAGACAGGCCCGCTGCTCCACTGGTTCCGCGCGGAGCAGCCTGCTTTGGCGCAGCGCCTTGCGCACGCCCTTCTGTGGAAGGACTTCATCCGCGCTCGACTGACGGGTGTGGTGGCGACGGATCCTACGGATGCGGGAGCGGCTGGCTGGCTTGTTCCCGGAGGTCGCGTCATGAGGACGGGGGACCCGGCGTTCCCTCCGCTTCGGGAGAGCCTGGCCTCGGCCGGGAAGGTGACGGTTCTTGCCGGTCGTCAGACGGGGCTACGCGCCGCTACGCCGGTTTTCATGGGATGCATTGACTGCGAAGCGACCGCGCTTGGAAGTGGAGCGGCGTCTGCGGGGGATCTCTCGCTCGTCGCGGGCACGTGGTCCATCAGCCAGAGATTCGTGGACCGCCGTCCGCGTCGTCGCGATCTCTTCTTGGTGAATCCGTCAGTCCAGCCCGGTCGCTGGCTGGTCCTGGAGGGCAGCCCCGCGTCGTCCGGGAATCTCGACTGGGCGGTCTGCCTTTTGGGCTTCACGGGCGTTGCGGATGCCTTGCGCCAAGCTGGGGCGGCGGCCCGCACGCGATTGCTCTTCGTCCCTTATGTTCCGACGGGTAAGGGGGCGTTTGCCGGGCTTGATGCGGCGTACGATCGCGTCGACGTGGTCCGCGCCGTGGTTGAGGGAGTGGCCTTCGCGCACCGAATGCAGGTCGAGAAGCTCCTGGGCCGAACCCCTGTTTCGTGCCGTGTACGACTGACCGGAGGCATGGCGCGGAGCGCATTCGTGGCGCAGGTGTTCGCGGATGTCCTCGGCTGCCCCGTGGAGGTGCCCGCGGCCGACGAACCGGGCGCGCTCGGTGCGGCGATCTGCGCCGGTGTAGGCCTCGGAGTCTGGCCTACGCTCGGTGCGGCGCAGCGAGCGACCGTGCGGATGGCGGCGACGTTCCGACCGGACCCAGGTCGCCGGATCGAATTCCAGAGCGACTACCTCCGCTACCGTACCCTCGCCGATTCCCTGTCATGACACCCTCCGGTCCTTCCTTTCGCCCCTGCTTTGAGCGTGTGTGCGGTTGGTTAAGAGCGAACGGCGCAGCTGGGGCCTCACAACGCTCGATGTGCCCCGCCTCTCAACTCTAACCATGAACTCGCGTCGCTTCAGCATCCTCCGTCTCCTGCTCCTTACCGTCTGGCTGTCTCTCGGTGCCCGCGCGGCAACGGTCATCTGGGTGGCCCCGCACGGAAGCGATGAGGCTGATGGCTCGCAGGAGCGTCCTCTGGCGACCCTGAAGGCCGCGCAGATCAAGCTGCGGACTCTCGTGGCACAGGGCCTCAAGGACGAAGCGACCGTCCGCCTACGCGGGGGGGAGTACTCCATGGCCGAGACCTTGGAGTTGACCCCGGACGATCTCGGGGACGGCTCCTTCCGAATCACCTTCCAACCGCATCAGGGGGAAAGGGTCACCCTTTCCGGAGCTCGGCGCCTGCCGTCGGGTTGGACGGCCTTGGGGGACAACCTGTGGGTACTGAGTCTTGCCGAGGCGAAGGGCGGCGCCTGGGTCTTCCGTAGTCTCTTCCGCGCCGGAGCATCGCTCCCGCGCGCGCGGGAGCCGGACTCCGGACACTGGACCGTCGCCCAAGTCACGGATGAGCGCCGCCGTCTGGTGCTCCACGAGCGGCTGCCCGCCGCGTGGTCTGCGCTCGGGGGAGTTGAACTGAACTCGATCGCCCATTGGCACTTCAACCGACAGCGGGTGGCCACAATCGCTCCGGAAAGCATCACCGCCTTGCGGGGAATCGGCACAGACGTCAGCAGCTCCCGCATCACCGAGAAGTCACACAGCCGCGTCTGGCTGGAAAACGCCCGCGAGTTCGCGGACTCTCCGGGGGAATGGTTTCTGGATTCATCCGAGGGCAATCTCTACTACCGCGCCGCCAGCGGGGAAGATCCGAACCTTCATGAGTTCCGAGCACCCGTGCTGCGTGAATTGATCGTGGTGCGTGGCTCCCCCGAGCGTCTCGCGCGCAATGTGCGCTTTCGCGATCTGGAGTGGGCGGAGACCGACTGGGAGATGCCGGCCGAGGATCGACTCGGAATTCAGGCCGGTGCGTGGGCCTCCGATCGGAGTCGGACCTTCTCGCCGGGGGCGGCGCTGCGTTTCATCTACGCTCATGACACGGTGGTGGAGCGGTGCCGCTTCCGCGATCTGGGGGACGGGGCGATCGCCTACGAGATCGGCGCCGCCCGCGGTCTCGTCAGTGATTGCGACTTCGTCCGCGTCGGTTCCAACTCCGTGCAAATTGGTCGAATGGCCGAGTACACGGGGGAGGGACATCCGCTGCACCGCGACTTCACCTCAATGCGGGAGCGGGTCGACCAGACGGGCAAGCTGCCCGGATCCCTCGAGATGTGGACCATTCGCAACGCGCAAGCTCCCGAGGCACCGGCGCAGATCACGGTCGCCGACAGTCGATTTATCGATTGCGGGCAAATCGACTTCGGCAGCGTCGCCGTGTGCGTCACCTACGCGCACCACGTCACGATCGAGCACAATCTGTTCCGAAGGCTCCCCTACAGCGCGGTCAGCGTGGGCTGGCGATGGGCGCCGGGGCTCACGCACTGCCACAGCAACCTCATCCGACGCAATCGCATTGAGGAGATCATGTTGCAGGCCGGCGATGGAGGGGGCATTTACTTGGTCGGTGAACAGCCGGGTACCCGCGTGCTCGAAAACTTCATCCATGACAGCGGCCGCAATTACTGGGCCCACGGCATCTATCCCGATGAGTGCAGCGATCACATGGAGATCGCCGGCAACTACATCACGGGCGTTCTGGATCGGTCGATCTTCATGAACAAGAACGGCCCGAATCAGCAACTGCACGACAACAACGGGGAGCCCGGCCCGACGCGAGTCATGGGCCCCATCGCGAATGGTACCCGCTGGGTCCAGTTCTCACCCGAACGCACTCCGCCGGATCTCTCCCTGTACGGTCCGCGCATGTCTCCCAATCCATGAACCTCAGTCACCTCATTGATGGCGCCTCGTTCGACTCCGGCAGCACCCGCTGGGGTGATGTGTTCAATCCCTCGCAGGGCAACGTCATTGCCCGTGTCCCGATGGGGGGAGCGACCGAAGTCGACGCTGCGGTAACGTCGGCCGCCCGTACCTTCCGATCATGGTCCGCCGTCCCCGTCCCCCGGCGCGCGGCGGTTCTTTTCGACTACAAGCGACTCCTCGACCTCCACGCTGACGAACTCGCGCGGCTCGTGACCCGCGAGAATGGCAAGACGCTTGATGAAGCGCGTGGCGACGTGCGTCGCGGCATCGAGGTCGTGGACTTCGCTTGCGGTATCGCCCAGCTGACCAAGGGCGAGAGTTTGCCCCAGGTCGCCGACCAGATCGACGCGGTGACCATGCGCGAGCCGATTGGCGTCTGCGCCGGGATCACCCCGTTCAACTTCCCCGCGATGGTCCCAATGTGGATGTTCCCGTTAGCCATCGCGTGTGGCAACACGTTCGTTCTCAAGCCGAGCGAGAAGGTCCCGCTTACTGCGCTGCGTCTGGCTGAGTTGTTCCTGCAGGCCGGTCTCCCGGCCGGCGTTTTCAATGTTGTCCACGGCGGACGTGAGGTGGTCGACGCGCTGTGCACGCACCCGGGCGTCGCCGCGGTCAGTTTTGTCGGCTCCTCCGGCGTCGCGAAGCATGTCTACACCTTGGCCAGTGCCCATGGGAAGCGCTGCCAAGCTGCGGGTGGCGCCAAGAACGTCCTGTTGGTCCTGCCGGACGCCGAACCCGATTCGACGTTGCGAGCCATCCTTGGGTCGTCGTACGGCTGTGCGGGCCAACGCTGCATGGCCGGCTCCGTCCTCATGGGCGTGGGAAGGAAGACCGCCGACGACTGGCGCGACCGTGTCAGCGCCGCCTTGGCATCGCTCAAGGTCGACGACACCAGTCGCAATGACGCTGCGGGCATGGGACCGGTCATCGACGCCGCAGCGCAGGCACGACTTGAGCAACGGGTGAGCGCCGCTCCCGCGAGTGGCGCCGAGGTGGCCTTCCGGGGCTCGGGGGGGCCGGCCGGAGGATTCTTCGTGGCGCCAACCCTGCTCGATCGAGTTGTCCCGCAGATGTCCTTGTTCCAAGATGAGTTGTTTGGCCCGGTGCTCTCCCTGCTCCGTCCGGAGTCGCTCGACGAGGCGATCGCGACGATGAACGCGCTGAGTTTCGGCAACGGGGCGACAATTTTCACCAGCAGCGGCGCGGCCGCCCGGCAGTTCACAAGGGAGATCCAGTGCGGCATGCTGGGAATCAACATCGGGGTGCCGGCTCCGATGGCGCCGTTCGCGTTCAGCGGCTGGAACGCATCCTTCTACGGCGACCTGCATGTGCAGGGTACCGAAGGGGTGATGTTCTATACGCGGCAGCGCGTGGTGCTGTCGCGCTGGGACCGGGGATACGTGCGGGCGCAGGGGTGGTGAACATGCCTGCACTCTTCAACATCCCCTCCACGGTCATCGTCGGGGCCGGGGCCTCGCGGGAACTCGCGCCGGAGTTGTCCCGGCGCGGTCTCGCCCGTGTCTTGCTGGTCACGGATGCCTACATGGTATCCTCCGGACTCGTGGCCCGGGTGGTCGGCGATTTGGCGGCGGCGGGTATCACGGTGCAGGTCTTTGCCGATGTGCAGCCCGACCCGAGCGAAGAGAATGTCCATGCCGGAGTCGCTCTTCTTCAGTCCAGCGGCGCCCAAGCCGTGGTCGCGCTTGGCGGGGGAAGTCCGATCGACTGCGCCAAGGTGATCGCCGTCTTGCCGACGAATCCCGGTCCCATCAGCCGATTCATGGGGCGGCACAGGGTGCAAAAGGCTGGACTGCCGCTGTTTGCCGTTCCAACGACGGCGGGCACGGGCAGCGAGGTCACCAAGGTGGCGGTGATTACCGACACGAAGCGCGATGTGAAGATGATGATGCTCGACGGCCACCTGATGCCGACCGTGGCGTTGGTCGACTTTGAACTGACGCTGACGATGCCCGCTCCGCTCACGGCGGCGGTCGGCATCGACACGCTGACCCATGGCATCGAGGCCTATGTGTCTCGGCTAGCGACCCCGCTCACTGACCCGCTGGCGCTGTCGTGCATCCGTCTTTGCGGTGAGCACCTGGAGACCGCATGGAGGGAGCCAGGCAACCGCGCCGCGCGCGAGGGCATGATGCTGGCCGCAACCCACGGCGGCATGGCCTTCTCCAACAGCAGCGTGGCACTGGTTCACGGCATGAGCCGTCCCATCGGGGCGCTTTTTCATGTGCCTCACGGCATTTCCAATGCCATGCTTCTTCCGGCGGTGACCCGTTTCTCCATTCCGGGCGCGGTGCCGCGGTACGCAACGGTGGCGCGGACTCTCGGTTGGATCGGTGCCGGAGAGAGCGACTGGGCTGCGGCAACCGTACTGGCAGATGGATTGGAGGCATTGAACCGCCGGTTGTGCGTGCCCCGCCTCGGCTCCTATCTGGCGTCGAACGAGATGCGCTTTCGCGAAGTGACGCCGAAGATGGCGCTTGATGCACTGGCCTCGGGCAGCCCGGGTAACAATCCGGTCGTTCCAAGTGCCGATCAGATCGCCGAACTCTACCTGCAGGCGTGGTGAGTTTCCGCCATTCTGGCCCGGTTGACGGCCGGTTCGGCCATTCCTGATCCCGGCTCCCGTCCTGGGTCGGTTCAGTGGTTCTACGGATAGAGCGTTTGCGTGCGCATGCATCCAGCCGTCGGGTTCGTTCGTTCCTCCCTCCAGCCGCACGAGGCGTGCGGTATCCAAGTTCCTCCAACGTTCAACCCGCACCTCCCATGTCCTTGTTCTCGAAAGCCACCCTCCTCGCCGGCCTCGGCCTGCTCGCAACCGCTGCGTCCGCCCAGACCAGCAGCCTCATCAACTCCTCCACCCGTGGCGTCGCCGGCTCCGGCAGCCACACCATGATCTCCGGTTTCGTCGTCTAGGCGCCGGCCGGCCAACTCCGCTGGCTCCTCATCCGCGGCGTCGGTCCGACGCTCGGCCAGTTCGGCGTCACCGGCACTCTGGCTGACCCTTCGCTGCGCGTGTTCGACCGCAATGGCACGGTGATCGCCGCCAATGACAATTTCGGGACCGCTCCCAACCTCGCCCTCCTCAACACCGTGACCACCGCGGCGGGCGCGTTCGCCCTCGGCAATGCCAACGAGGCCGCCGTGCTCGTCGGCCTGCCCGCCGGCTCCTACACCGCCCAACTCGGCGCGGGTCAGGGCACCGCCACCGGTGCCGTGCTGCTCGAAACCTACGAGTTCGGCTCGGTCGGCTCCGGCCAGACGTCCCAAACCATCACCGGCATCGCCGCCGCGTTGGCCGACTTCAGCACGCTGACCACCGCCCTCCGGCTCACGGGCCTCGACGCCGCCCTCGCCTCCGGCGGGCCTTTCACGGTGTTTGCGCCGACGGATGCCGCCTTCGCAAAGCTGCCCGCCGGCACGCTCAACTCGCTGGTCGCCAACCCCGCCCAGCTGGCCGACGTGCTCCGATATCACGTGGTCAGCGGCCAGGTGCTCTCGTCGCAGCTGACCAATGGTCAAGTCGCCCCGACTCTCCTTAGCGGGCGCTCGCTCACCGTCACCCTCGCTCCGGGGTCCGTGCGGATCAATGCCTCGAATGTCACCGCCGCCGACGTGCGTGCGCTGAACGGCGTGATCCACGTCATCGACACGGTGCTGGTGCCCTGAATCACGGCGTTCCGCGGTCTGGCTCTGGCGTTCCGCGGAGTGTAAAAAGCGAAGCTCCGCCGCTCCGCCGCTCCGGCGCCCACGCGCGGGCGCGCGAGGCCGCCCAGCCCGCCGGGCGGAAAGGGGCGTTGCGAGTCGATGACTCAGATCGTTCGCTGACCCGGACTCCGTTCGGCCATGGAGGCTGCGGAGTCCGGGTCACCTCGTGATCAACGGCCTTGCGCTGGGCCGGGGGGAGATGACTGAATCTGAGTTTGGCCCTCTCCCTCCACACCCGCGCGGTCCTCGGACTCCTGCTTGCCAACGTCTTCTGGGGCCTCTCCTTCCCGCTGATCAAGGGGTTGCTCCTGCTGCAGGATCGCCTGCTCGCACCGGGCACGCCGGCGTGGTTCCACACGGCGCTGGCCCTCGTCCCGCGCTTCCTGCTCGCGACCCTCGTCCTGCTGGTCTGGCAGCTGGTTCGTTCCCGACGTCTGGGATTCACGCGGGGTGAATGGACGCAGGGCGTGGTCCTCGGCTTGTTCGGCTCCGGCGGCATGCTGCTGCAGAGCGACGGCCTGCATTACACGGCCGCCAGCACGTCGGCGTTCCTCACGCAGCTCTACGCGATCCTGATTCCGCTCTACGTGGCGTGGCGGACGCGGCGCAACCCCGGCCTCGCGGTCTGGGCCAGCGCGGGGCTCGTGCTGGCGGGAGTGGGGATTCTCGGGCGCTTCGATGTTCAGACGTTTTCCCTTGGGCGCGGCGAGGTCGAGACGCTGCTGTCATCGCTCTTCTTCATGGGCCAGATCCTCTGGCTGGACCGGTCCGAGTACGCGGCCAACCGCGCCGTGCCGCTCACGTCGATCATGTTCGGAACCGAGGCGGTGGTGTTTCTCGCCGCCGCGTGGGTCGTCGCCCCGGACCACTCCCTCGGTGCGGCTGCCGCCGCCGCGCTCGGAACGTTCGCCAGATCAGGAGCGTGGTGGGGTATCACCGCCGCTCTCACGCTGTTCTGCACCCTCGGCGCGTTCTCCCTGATGAATGTCTGGCAGCCCAAGATCCCGGCGACCCAGGCCGGTCTGCTCTACTGCGTCGAGCCGATCTTCGGGTCAATCAAGGCCCTGTTCCTCCCGGCTTGGCTGTCCGTCTGGACCGGCATCACCTATGCAAACGAACACGCGACATGGACGCTGCTGCTGGGCGGCGGCCTGATCACCGTCGCGAACATCTGGGTCCAACTCGCCGGCCGCCCGCGCTGAGGGGGTGACCTGTGATCGCGTTGGACCGTGGTCTGAACGCGCCCAGAGTTACCCGGACGCAGCCTCGCGCCGGGTGGCGAAGGCGCGGGATCGAGCGCTGAGGGTCGCAGAGGACGCGGCATGCGAGGGGCGCCCGGCGGGCGGCCCCGCCGTCTCAACGGCCGGCCGGGCGTCGCACGAGGGCGTAAAGAAGAGGCACCGCGATCGGGCTGATCAGGAGCGACGCGATCGCCCCGAATAGCAGTGAAATGGCGAGGCCCTGAAAGATCGGGTCGGCGAGAATCACCAATCCGCCAACCACCACCGCCAGCGCGGTCAGCATCATCGGCCGGAACCGCACCGCCCCCGACTCGATGCAGGCCTCCTCCAAGCTGAGGCCCTGACCGAGGCGCAGTTCGATGAAATCCACGAGGATGATGGAATTGCGCACCACGATCCCAGCGCCCGCCATGAAGCCGATCATCGACGTCGCCGTGAAGAATGCCCCCATCAGCGCATGCGCCGGGAGAATGCCGATCAGCGAGAAGGGGATCACTGTCATCACCACCAGCGGGGTGCGGTAGTTCGCGAACCAACCGACCATGAGCATGTAGATGAGGATGCACACCGCCGCGAAGGCGAGGCCGAGGTCGCGGAAAACCTCCAGCGTCACCTGCCACTCGCCATCCCACTTCATCGCGGGCTCGCGGTCGTCCTCCGGCATCGCGGCGTTGAGCACGCGCAGCCGCGGGGTCGACCCGCCGAACTCGCGGGCGTCGAGCTTCGCGAGTTCCCGGTTCATTGCGAGGATGGCGTAGACCGGGCTCTCCACGATCCCCGCGACGTCGGCGGTGACGTAGGTGACGTTCTGCAGGTTCTTGCGGTAGATGTTCCGCTCGGCGGCGGTGGGGACGAGCGTGACGAGTTCGCGGAGCGGCACGAGGGGGGCCGCGGGGTTGAAGTCGGAGCGGACGGAGAGCGCGAGGAGGTCCTCGGGACGCGATCGGAATTCGCGGGGCAGTTCGAGGACGATGTTCACGTCCTCGCGTGCGGTGTCGGTGTGCAGCAGGGCCACCGGATACCCCTGCACCGCCATCTGGACCGTGCGGGCGATCGTGGCCTCCGTGATGCCGTGCAGCGCGGCCTTTTCCGCGTCGACGCGCACGACGGTGCGCGGCTGTCGCTCCTCGACGTACCAGTCGATGTCGACCACTCCGGGCGAGGCGCGGAAGATCTCGCGGACCTTCTCGGCGAGGCGAAGGCGGTCGGCGTCGGTCGGGCCGTAGATTTCCGCGACGATCGTCTGGAGCACGGGCGGACCCGGCGGCACCTCCGCCACCGCGAGCGCGGCGCCGTGGCGCTCCGCAATCGCGGCCAGCCGGGGGCGCAGGCGGCCGGCGATTTCGTGGCTCTGCGCGTCCCGCTCATGCTTTGGGCGAAGGTTCACCTGGATGTCGGCGACGTTCGAGCCTCGGCGGAGGAAGTAGTGGCGGACGAGGCCGTTGAAATTGAACGGCGAGGCCGCGCCGGCGTAGACCTGGTAGTCGCGCACTTCGGGCTCGGTCCGCAACGCAGCGGCCATCTCCCGGGCGACCCGGGTGGTCTGCTCCAGCGTCGTGCCTTCGGGCAGGTTGAGGATGATCTGGAACTCCGACTTGTTGTCGAAGGGCAGCATCTTGACCTTCACCGCGCCGACGCCCACGAGGCCGAGCGAGCCCGCGGTGGCCAGCGCCACGCCGCCGAGCAGCGCCCACCGCCAGCTAACGTGGGCGAAGAGCGGGCGCATCAGGCGGTAGTAGAGCCGCGTGAACCGATTCGAGTCCGGCGGGCAGTGCGCATCCGGAGCGACGGGCGATGCGTCCGAGCTGGCGCGGGCCGCGGCTGGCGCGGAGCCCGCGTGGGCGGAGCCGTGCGGCGTACCGTGGCTGGTATGGCGGCGCAGGATGCGCAGTGCGGCCCACGGCGTGACCACGAAGGCAACGAGCAGCGAGAAGACCATGGCGGCCGTCGAGCCGATCGGGATCGGCCGCATGTACGGTCCCATCAACCCGCTCACGAACGCCATCGGCAGCACCGCCGCGATCACCGCCCAGGTGGCGAGAATCGTCGGATTGCCGACCTCGTCGACCGCCTCGATCGCGACCTCGCGGAAGCTTCGCCGCTCGCCACCGGGCAGGCCGAGGTGCCGGACGATGTTCTCGACGACCACGATCGCATCGTCGACGAGGATGCCGATCGAGAAGATCAGCGCGAACAGCGTGATGCGGTTCAGCGTATAACCGTAGAGGTAGAAGACGAGGAGCGTGAGCCCGAGCGTGACCGGGATGGCGAGGAGCACGACGAGCGACTCGCGCCAACCGAGGAAGAGCAGGATGAGGAGGGCGACGCCGAAGACGGCGATGCCCATGTGCAGGAGAAGCTCGTTGGACTTCTCGGCGGCGGTGGCGCCGTAGTCGCGGGTGACGGCGACCCCGACGTCGGCGGGGATCAAGCTGCCCTTGAGTCCGTCAACGCGGGCGAGCACGGCGGTGACGACGTCGACGGCGTTGGCGCCGGGGCGCTTGGCGAGGCTGACGGTGACGGCGGCCTCCTCGCCGACGGCGACGGATCCGGGACCGCCGGTGCCGTGGAGCACGTAATCGGCGGGCTCGGCGGGACCATCGACGATCTCGGCAACCTCGCGCAGGTAGATGGGTCGCCCTCCGTGGACGCCGAGGACGACGGCACCGATCTCCTGAGCATCGCGGAAAAACGTGCCGACCTGGAGCAACGTCTCAACGTTTCCCGCAGGCAGCGCGCCCGCATGGGTCTGCGTGCCGGCCTGCTGCAACATGGGGATGACGAGCCCCGGACTGAGGTTGCGGGCGGCAAGCCGCTGCGGATCGAGTTGCACGCGGATCGAGCGTGGACGCCCGCCGATCACGGTCGTCTCCGCGACCTGCGGCACCTGCTTGACCGCATCGTCGAGTTGCACGGCGATCCGCCGCAGCGTGGCGTGGTCGTAGCGCGCGCTGTGCAGCGTCAGCGCGAGGATCGGCACGTCGTCGATCGTGCGCGGCTTTACCAGCGGCGGCGTGACGCCAAGTGGGATCCGGTCGAAGTTGGCCTGCAGCTTCTGGTTGAGCCGTATGAGGGCGGCCTCGAGATCGGTGCCCACCTTGAAGCGAACGATGGTGAGATTTCCGCCCGGACTGGCGGTGGAGTAGAGATATTCGACGCCGGGAATTTCCCAGAGCAGTTCCTCGATCGGTCGCGTGACCCGGTTCTCGACCTCGCTCGGCGTGGCACCGGGCATGCCGACGAAGACGTCGATCATCGGCACCTTGATCTGCGGCTCCTCCTCGCGGGGAAGCATGAGGATGGCGAAGAGCCCGAGCAGCAGCGACGCAGCGACGGCGATCGGCGTGAGTTTCGACTCGATGAAGACCGCGGCGAGCCGTCCGGCGATCCCCCGGGCGGGGACTTCGGAGGACGAGCTCGCGGAGGTTGGGCCGGACGTGGGCACGGGGGAACTCACGGCAGCACCTCAAGACGATCGCCCTCACGCAAGCTGGCAGGCGGGTTCAGGACGACGCGCTCGCCGACCTCGAGGCCCGCGAGGATTTCCACGAAGCCCTCTGGCAGAGCGACTCCGGTGCGGACCAAACGAAGCGTCGCCCGCGGGCCGGCCGCGGCGGTGTCAGAGGCCGACGTCGCCGCTCCCAAGTCGCGTCCGCTCCGGGCCGACGCTTCGGCGGGGGCGGCGGCTCCTGAGCCGGTTCCCGCGGGCGCGGTCGCAAGGACGAAGACGCGTTCCATCTGACCCAGCACGGACACGGCTGCGGCGGGAACGCTGAGGCGCCGCACGACGGGACCGGGCACGCTGAGGCGCACGAATTCACCGGAGCGCACGGCGGTGCCTGCGGGCACCGAAAGCTTTACCGGCACGGTGCGCGCAGCGGCGTCGGCGGAAGGCGAGAGTTCGGTCAGGACCGCGGAAAAGGATGCACCGGAACTCGGGGCAACCGCCGGGATGGCGCTGCCGACAGAGAGCCTGGCGGCGAGCGATTCCGGCAGATTGGCCTCGATCTGGAAATCGGATGTGCCCTCCAGCTCAAGCAGCGGGAAGCCCGGCGAGGCGAAGTCGCCGGTTTGGGCCATCTTGCGGACGACCACCCCGGTAAACGGGGCGCGAATCTCGGCGTAGCCCAGCATGACCTCGGCCTCGCGGACCATCGCCACGGTCATCGTCGCGCGGTCTTCGAGCGAGCGGACCAAGTCGGCGGTGCTGGCGCCCTGCGTGAGCAGCGACCGCTCCCGGTCGAGATCGCGCTGGGCGAGGTTCAACTGCGCGCGCGCCTGGGTCACGCGGGCGAGGATCTCCGCGGCGGAGATCCTCGCCAGCACCTCGCCGGCGGCGACGCGCTGGCCGAGCGTGACGGGCAGCGACTCGATTGCGCCCATCAGCTTCGGTGCGACCAGGGCACGCTCTGCGGGACGCACGGTGCCGACCACCTCGGTCGGCAGCGGTTCCTCGGAGACGCGAACGGTCGCGATGGAAATCCGCACGACCGGACGCCCGGCGTCGGCGGTTCCGGCATCACTCTCGCCGGCGCGGCTCGGTCCGGTCGACCGACTGCATCCCGTGAGCGCGAGCCCTCCTGCCAGCAGGACCCACGTGAGCAGGGATGCCCGCGTCACGAGGGCGGGCGTGCGTGGGGACGGCGCGGAGGGAGCGGACACGGCGCTCGACCGTGGGGGGGCGGAAAGGATCGGCGGATTCATGCGGTGGAGACGGGTAGCGGGGAGACGAACGGCTCGAGGAAGATGGAGGGTAGTGATCCGGCGGGCGGCGCATGGCCGGAGAGGTGGGATTTCGCGAGTGGAGCGGTGACGGGCGATCACGGAGGGCCGTGGAGTGGCGCGGCAACGCGAGGCGACGGAGGTCGGCGGCTAGGGGCAGGCAGAGGCGGAGGGGGGGAGGGGATCCAGGCCGAGGGTTCGGCGCAGCGAGACCAAGGCGATGCGCTCATCGGCGGTGGCGATGACGTGGCGCAGGCGGGCTTCGAGTCGGCGTCCCTCGGCACCGATGAGGTCGGCCGCGAGCAGCGATTCCTTCTCGAAGCGGAGCCGGGAAAGCCGGGCGGCCTCCTCGGCCTGCTCGGCGGCCAGGGCGGAGACGGCGACCCGCTCGCGGGCGTCGACGTGGGCAAGGCGGGCCTGTTCGACCTCAAGGCCGATGCCCAGCGACGCGCGGCGCTCCAGGGCGCGGACCTCGGCCAGTTCGGCCTCGGCGCGGCGGACGCGGGCGGAGGTTTGCCCGCCGTCGAAGACGGCCACGTCGACCGAGACCCCGGCGAGCCAGCTGCGGCCATCGCGGTTCGTCTCCCAACCCTGATCGTGCTGGACGCTGGCGAACGCGTTGACGGTGGGACGACGCCCGCCGCGCGCGGCGGTCACCATCGCCTCGGCGGCGCGGAGGCGGGCGGCGAGACCGAGCAACTCCGGACGCCGCGAAAAATCCCCCGTGTCGGGGGACGCCGCTGCGGTGAGAGCGGGGTCATCCGAGAGCGGCTCGACCTCGGGATCCGTCGGTTCAAGGCCAACCGCGAAGCGGAAGGCGAGCAAGGCGAGGGCCGCGCCGTGGCGGGCCGTGCCGAGCGACTCGCGGGTGCCGGCGCGCAGGACCTGCAGCGCAAGCAGGTCGGATTTCAGCATTTGTCCGGCGGCGTGGCGCGCCTCCGCGACCGCGACGGCAGCATCGTACGCGCGCAGGCCGCCCTCGAGGGCGACAACGGCCTCGCGGGCCTTTCGAACGTTGAGGGCGGCGCGAACCACCTCAGCGGCGAGTTGCTGGCGTGCCAGCGCGAGATCGTGGCCGGCGGCCTCGACCCCCGCACGGGCAGCGTCACGACCGGCGGTGGCGCGGCCGCCGCTGTAGAGATTGTAGGCGATCGTCCCCGTGGCGTTGAGATTGTCGATCCGGCCCGGGTGATTGAAGTCGAGGGCGAACGTGAAGGCGCGCTGATTGAGGATCGAGCCGAACGCCATCATCGGGCTGTCGGTCTGCGTGTAGCGGGCGCCCAGCATCACCTGCGGTTTCCAGGCGGACTCGGCCTGATCGACGAGCGCGCGCGCGGCATCGACCCGCGCCCGCGCGGCCTGCGCTTCCGGGTGTCGCTCCAGCGCGGTGGCAACGCAGCGCTCGAGCGGCCACACGTCGGCGGCGGAGGCTGACGAAGCCAACGTGAACGCCGCGACGAGGAAGAGCGCCGTCCGAAGAGACCTCGCAGCGATGAAGTCGGAGAAACGCGCGCGCCCACGCGCGGGCGCGGTGGGTGCGTGGACTGGGGCGAAGTTGGAACGCGGACGGGCAGAGCGAGGGAGCACGAGTGAAGTCACGGCGACCGGGGAAATAGACGCGGGGATGACGGAGGAGGCGCGGACCTCAGCCGCGGCGGCCGCCCCAGTGGATCACATCCTGCTCGTCGATCCAGCCGAGTTGGCGCAGCAGCCACGCCGGCGGGCAAAAACCGGTCACGACGGACTGCAGCAGGTTGAGCCCCGCGAAGGCGGGCAGCAGCAGCCACCACGCGCTGACCTTCCAGGCGAGCAGGGTTCCGACCAGCACGACGGTGCCGGCGAGTAAACGGACGAGGGATTCGGACTTCATGGCGATGAGGCGGAGTGGACGAGGCAGGGGTACGGGATGCGCAACAGGAGCTGTCGGTCGAAGGAACGAAACCCGGTTGAGTTTCAGTAAATGAGCATTTGCGCATATGGCATTAATGTCAAGTTTAGTTTCCTCCGCGGAGTCGATGTTTGCCTCCGTTATCCGGTGGGCTGCGGAGGTGCGAACCGATGTCCGGGAAGGAGGTCGTTTCAGCGCGGTGGGCGATGTTCCTCCCGAGGGAGGGCTGGGGGCCTGACTTTGCCGTTGACCGTCTTCCGCTGCCTTGGCCAATGTTGCGGGCTTGGAACGAAGCGGCGTCCCGCAAGGGGCCTGCGCCGGTTCTCCACCGGAGAGGTGGCAGAGTGGTCGAATGCGCACGCTTGGAAAGCGTGTGTAGGGCAACCTACCGAGGGTTCGAATCCCTCCCTCTCCGCCAGTTTTCTCCTCTGAGCGGCCGGACCTGACAGCCGATTTGCCAGTTGACGTGGTAAATCGGTCATGAGGCAAACTTCCGCCTTCGTGATTTCAGAGTTCACGAAGCCCTCCGCGGAGATCGTTTTTCCCGTCGCCGGTTGGCTCGTTGGCAAACGTGTTCGCAAGAACTTCCCCACGCGTCAGGAGGCAAGAGCCGAAGTCGATGCGCTCGAAATCCAGCGTCTCCAAGGCGAAACCGGCGTCCGCTCCACCGTGACCCGGTTAACCGAGGAGCAGCTGCACGAGGCCGAGGCCGTGGTCAAACGGCGTTAGGGTAGGCCGCATTCGCTTTCATTCCACGTCGATTTCGCCCTGGAAAACTACCGCGCGCCCTCGCGTCAGAAGGCGATTGCTGAGGCGATAGCGTCGTACATCCAGACCAAGGAACGCGAACTCGAACAGGACTTGATCTCGGAGCCCTCCCTCGTGCGGCTACGGCGAGAGATGAACCGCCTCCCGAAACGATGCCCGGTCCGCACCGTTTCGGACCTCACTCCAGCTCGACTGGTGGCCTACTTCGAGTTCGGCGATGCCTCGCGCAAGACCTACAACAATCGCCGCGGAGTGATCTCGGGCTTTCTCAAGTTCGCCCTGCAACGTGAATGGATTGCCAGACCCTGTTGGGCCTGTCTGAGACGGAATCAATCAAAAGCAACCTGACGACATGGACCAGCGGCGACTCATCACCAGATGCGCTGGATGCCGTAGGCGTCGAAGGCGGGATCTCGGCTGACGAGGCTACGGTGCTCGATCTCGCACTGCGCGACGAGCAGGCGGTCGAACGGATCACCGTGGTGATGGGGCAGCCGGGCGACGCCCAAAGTGTGGGAGAGGGAGATCGGCAGGAAGCTGAAACCGTTGCCGATCACATAGCGTTCCAGCCAGCGCCCCAACTCGCGATCGAGCTTGAGTTTTCCGAGGCTGGTCTTGACCGCCATCTCCCAGGCGCTAGCATGACTCACGCAGATTTCGTTTTGCGGATCGGTGACCCGGGTGCGGGCGCTGGCGGAAAGAGCGGCGTCTCCCGTGGCGAACCAGAGAATGGCGTGCGTGTCGAGGAGCAGTCTCATTTCATGTAGTCCTTGAAGCAGTCCAACGGGGCGTCAAAGTCGGGCGCCATATAGAGCACGGTGCCTTTACCGCGGCCAAACCTGGCGAGCGGGCGTTTAGGCGACACCGGCTTCATCTCCGCGATCCGGCGTCCGTGCTTCGTGATATAGAAACTTCTGCCCTTTTCCACCTGGGTCAGCAGCGCCGACAACTTGGTTTTGGCTTCAAACGCTCCGATCTCGGTGATTTCCGTGCTCATGGAACCAGACTGGTTGAACCGGTTGAAATGTCAACGCATGCGAAGGCCGGAAGCGCGGGAGGCAGCCGGCTAACCTGACGGCCGGGCCATCGCCCTGCGGCTACTGCGGTGAATCGCCAAAGACATGGGTGGGTCGGTGGAGGAATTCCTCGGGAGCCGGTGAGGATGAGACGAGTCGAAACGCCGCCGGCACCATGGACGGTGACGCACACGTATTCCTGCGTGGAGTGCAGGAGGGAGTACGGGAGAAATACAAGGAACGCGTTCACCGCGTGACCCAAACCCCAAAGCCGCACCCCGTTTGGCTGAGCCGCAGCTTTGGCCCGATGGAACTGACGAACCCCCGGGGCACCCACGAGAGTTCGCGCAAGGCAAGTGTTCATGCTCAGGACATATGGTCTTCACAGTGAGGTTGATCAAAAGGTTCAACCTGCGCGGCCACGCTTTGGATGGGCGATGATCGGGCGGCGGGCGCAAGGGGGGCAGGGGATTGGCGGGAAAGTCACCGACGACCGCTTGCCAATCGGCGGGGGTCGTGTTTCTGATTGGCGCGGTTTAGCGGGCGTGGGTCGTGCCGACCTTCCTTCGTCCGCCCAATTCATCGTCGGCATTCTCGTCGGTTCCCAACCCTGCCCTCCCCATGTCTCATGTCCCCATGATCCCGTGCAATGTCTCCGGGCCGCTCGGCGTCTTGCACCTCCCCCGTCTCTGGCTGAAGGTTTCCCTTGAGGCCCGCGGCAAGCTTGCCCCGGGCTACCCCGGCATCGGCCAAGGTTACGACATGATGGTCATCGGCGCGCTCGGACTCTCCGCTGACGCCGTCAAGGCCTTCATCGCTGCTAGCCACCCGACCTACCAGCAGTTCGAGGCGTGGGTCAAGGCCCAGCCTGGTGTGAAGCTCGACCGCAACACCGTCCACCGGCTCAACACCGCGATCCTCAACTACCACCACGACGAGGAACTGTCCCGCGGGATCCGCGCCGCGACCGGCTACCCTGAGGATGGATCCGTCACCAGCACCGCCTGTGAGCTGAACGCGCTCGACGACTGGCAGGCCTTCCACGCCGCGGAGCTGAAGTAGGGCAGAGCGGTCAGGCTCTTGCTCCGTCTGCGAGCGGCGCCTGCCGACGAAAACAAGCGTCGCATCGTCCGCAGGGCGCGCCCTCAGCCGCGACCCCTTCGTGGCCGAAGGCGCGGGTTCACCGTTGGGCCGGTCCCGGAAATCCACCGGGGCCGGTCTCGTCAGGACGCGTTGACCTGAATCGATGGTTCGAGGTCGGACACGCCGAAGAAGCGGGGCTTGAAAGGCCCGTGGTGCACGGTGAACGAGGCGACATGCCCCAGACGGTGGAGCAGGGCACGGGGGGCGCCGTCGCCGCGGTCGCCGAGGCCGACTCCGATATCGACGAGGTACTCGCCGACGCCGAGGTGCGCGGACCACTCGAAGCGGACGCGGAGGCATTCGCCGGGGGTGATCGTCGATGTCGGGATCTCAAGGTGCGCGCTGGACACGCCGAACGCGACGAAGTTGTGGCGGGTTGAAATCTCGAACGAGAACTGCAGCTCAGCCAGCGGCTCGCGGGCCTCGATCCAGCAGTCGCAGATGACCCGCTCGCCGACGCCGAACACGGTGGCCGGTCGGCCGGACTCGTCGAGGAGCTTGAGTCCGACGACCTCGGCCTGTCGGCTGCCGCTCTCGCTTGTCCCCGCGCGCCACTGGCGGCGTTCGGCGGCCGGCAGGGTGCTGGAAGCGGCGGGCGCCTGAGGCGCGGCCGGGGCGGCGGGCCGCGGGTGCTCCGGTGAACTGTGCAGGGCGTGAAAGACGCTCACCGCCTCAGCGGACGGCCCGTGGAAGACGGGCCGGCCCTCGTGGAGTACGATCGCGTTGCGGCACAGCGCCTTGATCGACGGCAGGTCGTGGCTCACGAGGAGCAGCGACATCCCGGCGGCGAGCCGTTCCTTGAAGAAGCGTGCGCACTGCGCCTGGAAGAAGACGTCGCCGACGGCGAGCGCCTCGTCGACGATGAACAACTCCGGGTCCACGATCGTCTGGGCGGCGAAGGCGAGCCGCACCATCATGCCGCTGGAGTACGTCTTGACCGGTTGGTCGATGAAGTCGCCGATTGCGGCGAAGGCTTCGACGGCCGCCAGGGCGGCCTCCGCCTCCGCGCGCGGCACGCCTTGGAGGGCGGCGTTCAGGAGCACGTTTTCGCGCCCGGTGAACTCGAAGTTGAACCCGGAGCCGAGTTCGAGCAGGGCGGCGACCCGTCCCTGACGCTCGACGTGGCCGGAGGTGGGCGCGAGGGTGCTGGCAATGATCTGCAGGAGCGTGCTCTTGCCCGCGCCGTTGCGTCCGATGATGCCCAGGCTTTCGCCGCGACCGATCGTGAACGACACCGGGTGCAGGGCCTGGAACTCGCGGGCGCGGCGCCCCACCATGCGGTCTGCCGCCCCCCGCCACGCACCGGGAACCCCCGGCAGCGCGGCGGCACGGGCGAGCAGCGGCATCGTCAGCCGGTCCGAGGGCGTCCGCCACAACCGGTAGGCTTTGGCGACGTCGTGGACGGCGAGGAGGGGTTCAGCCGCAGGCGTCACGGGAGGGTGGGGAGGTGGGAGCGCCCGGGGGCGACCGGCCGGTTTCCCCGATTAGAACGCGGCGTGGCCCGGGGTGCGGGCGAAGGGAATGACGTCGCGGATGTTGCCGACGCCGGTGACGAACATGAGAAGCCGCTCGAAGCCGAGACCGAAGCCGGCGTGGGGCACCGTGCCGTAGCGACGCAGGTCCAGATACCAGCCGTAGTCCGCGGTCGAAAGGTGATGGGCTCGCATCGCTTCCTCAAGGATGGGGAGACGTTCCTCGCGCTGGCTGCCGCCGATGATTTCTCCGATTCCCGGCACCAGCAGGTCCATCGCGCGGACGGTGCGGCCGTCGTCGTTCACGCGCATGTAGAAGGGCTTCAGGGAGCGGGGGTAGTCGTGCACCGTGACCGGCCCGCGGAAGTGCTCCTCGGCGAGGAAGCGCTCGTGCTCGCTTTGCAGGTTGTCGCCCCACTGCACAGGGTGTTCCCAGGTGCGTCCGGACCGGTTTAGGATCTCGATCGCCTCGGTGTAGGAGCAGCGCTGAAAAGGCCGGTCGAGGACGAAGTCGAGGCGGGCGCGGAGCCCCTTGTCGACAAACGTGCCGAAGAATTCGAGGTCGGCCGCGCAGTTCTCCCGCGCGTCCTTCACGAGGTGCTTCACGAAGCTCTCGGCGAGGTCCATGTTGCCCCAGAGGTCGCAGAAGGCCATCTCCGGCTCGATCATCCAAAACTCCGCCGCGTGGCGGGAGGTGTTGGAGTTCTCCGCCCGGAAGGTCGGTCCGAAGGTATAGACGTTCGAGAGCGCGGTCGCGGAGGCCTCGGCCTCCAGTTGGCCGCTGACGGTGAGGAACGTGGGCCGGGCAAAGAAATCCTGGGCAAAGTCCACCTTGCCCTCCGGCGTAAGCGGGGGGGCCTTCGGATCGAGCGTCGAGACGCGGAAGAGCTCCCCGGCACCCTCGCAATCACTCCCGGTGATGATCGGGGCGTGCACATACAGGAAACCCCGGCTCTGGAAGAACTCATGGATGGCGAAGGCCAGCCGGCTGCGGACCCGGAAGACGGCGCCGAACAGGTTGGACCGGGGCCGGAGATGCGCGATCTCCCGGAGGAACTCCAGACTATGGCCTTTCTTCTGCAACGGGTAGGTCGCATCCGCCTCCCCTAGCACCCGCAGGGACCGCGCCACCACCTCCCATTGCTGGCCCTGCCCCTTGGAAGCCACCAATTGGCCTCTCACCTCGACGGAAGCCCCGGTGGCCGCCCGGGCGACTTCCGGATAATCCGGCAGGGAGGCGTCAGCGATCACCTGCACTCCCTTGAGGCAGCTTCCATCGTTTATCTCGATGAAAGAGAAGGCTTTAGAATCGCGACGAGTCCGGACCCAGCCCTGAACGAGCACATCGTCGATGGGTTGGGTGGCGGAAAGCAGGGCCTTGACGGGGGTCCGTTGCATGGCGGGGAAGGGAAGACGGAAAGGAAACCCGAAGGACGTGGATTGGCAATTGCGTAAGCGAGGGTCGGGAGCAGGGTTGATGGTGTATATTTTTGGTGAATGGAGAGCCCGATCGCGACGATGAAGGACCGGACACATGTCTGTAGTTGATCCGAAACTTGCCCCCCGTACGAACCTGCCGCCTGAGCTGCAGGAACTGCTGGCGCGTGAGGCGGTTTTCTTCATGAGCCGCAAGCGGATCAGCGATGCCCTGAGCGCGGCGCGTCAGGGCAAGGCAGCCAAGCTCTTCGTCAAGCCGCTGCTTTCGCTGTTCGGGGCGGCTCCGGATCCGGTTCCGGACTCCCGCCCCGGTCGTGCCGGTGGACCTGATTCGCCGCCGGAGAGCGTTGAGTTGCTGGAGGCCGGTCTGAAGAAGATCGAAGACACCCTGCCTGCCCTGTCCGCCTGCGTGGACCGCAGCATGGAGAATTTCCTGCGCGAATATGACCCGGAGTACGTGAACGGACTGGCCGCATCGCGTTACATCGAGGACTGGCGCCGTTTGTTGGACACGTTCAGTGCGCGGGTCGGATTGGCGACGGAAGGGCTTTACCGGCTCCGCGCGGTGCTCGGAGCCCTTCCCGGAGCGGTGGCCTGTGGCGCCAGCGAGGAGGGTCGTCAGGCGATCTAACTACAGGTGGTCCGCATGCAGGAGGTGCATGAGGACATCCTGTCCATCAACAAGATCGCCGACGCCCAGCGCATGCGGTCTGGGATCGATGGCATCACGTTGTACCGCCAGCCCGAGCGCAATTGGGCCGGCTCGGTGACGGCGCTGCAGTTCGCGCAACCTCCAGCTGCAGTCGAGGCGGTCACTGGCCTGCTTGCGGACTTGGAGGAGGTATCGGAGAAGGTGCGCACCGCAGTCCAGGGAGAATGCCAGTTGGCATCCTATGGCTCCGGTCTGGGGGTCACGAGCTACCAGCGGCGGGTGTGGGTGTCCCTGCGCGAGGCGGCGCACTTGTTGATCAACCCGGAGAACATGGAGGTCGTCATCTCCGAGACGGAACAACTCATCGATGCGGGCAAGCTGCTGGACTGGCGTCCCGCCCGGGCGCCCGTCGAACCGTCCGCAGTCGCGGCGGCGAACGTCCCGACCAAGGCTCCTGGAGCTGCGACTGCGGCCTCGGACGATGTCCCGGCAGGTACGCCGCCTCCACCGTTGCGCCGGATGACGATCCCGGCGGAGACGCCGGGAATCCCGGCCCGTCCCTCGAAGCCGCCCCCTGGGGTGACGGTGGCCCCGACTCGATTCGGGCGGGGTCCGGAGTTGCGCCTGCCGAGCCGGGGCTCGGGTGCCCCGCCGCGCCCCAAAGCCGAGCCGGTCACCAGTCCAGGCGCGGTGCCGCTGTCCGCCTCCCCGTTTCCGGTGGCGGCGAAATCCGATGGCTCCGTTCCTCCTGAGGCCACGGCGGAGACGATCGCCGACCTGATGGCCGAGCGTAAGCGGCTGGAGCAGATCCTTCTCGAAACGCGGGCCAGTCTCACCGAGCGCGAGCAGTTCCTCAGCGAGAGCGAGGCGCGGTTGATGAAGGTCAGTCAGACTCAGCTGGAGCGCGAGGTGGACCTTGAGCAGCGCGAGGAGCAGCTCCGCGACCTTGAGAAGCGGCTGCGCGAAATGCAGACGCGCCTCGCCACCGAGCGTCCGGCCACGACCGAAAAGAAGGTCTGGGACGAGTTCCGCGAATAGGCGCCGCGACGCCGACGCCGCAACCGCACCCGTTGTCGCCGTGAAGTGCGCTCCGGAGTTGCCCCCCCGGCGGGTCGTGACACGGTGACGGGGGTTCGTCTCCTTCTTGGAGCGGTCTCTCCGCTCGTCTGACCGATGCTTCCTCCGATCCTTCGCCGTGCTGCCTCGGGCGCCCGCCGGAACGCGGGCGACGCTCCGTCTCCCTGCTCATGCCGGGAGGGTCGCCGCCCGCAGTGGTTCGCGCGGAGGGTTTCGAGATGGCTCCTCGCGCTCGTCCTCGCCTTCGCGGCCGTGCCCGGCGCCGATGCCCAGTCGCCAGCCCGGGCGGGTCGCTGGGCTCATGAGACGAGCCGACTGGCGCCGGATCCGGGCGTCGTCTGGGGTCGCTTGGAGAATGGCTTCCGCTACGCCCTTCGGCCGCACGCCGGGGTCCCCGGTCGGGTGGTGCTTCAACTCATCGTGCTCTCCGGATCGCTCGATGAACGTCCGGACGAACGTGGGATGGCGCACTACCTCGAGCACCTCGCCTTCGGCGGGACCGAGGATTTCCTGCCGGGCGAGATGGTGCTGCTCTTCCAGCGACTCGGCATGGAGTACGGGAGCGACGTGAACGCGCAGACCACGTTCGACTCGACCATCTACCGCCTTGATTACCGCCGCGCCGATCCGCTCCTGCTTCGGGATGGGCTCCGTCTCTTCCGGGGCTTTGCGGACGGACTGGCGTTCGATCCTCAGGTCATCGAACGGGAGAGAAAAGTCGTCCTCGCTGAACTTCGCCTTCGCAATACACTCGCGGGAAAGCGCGAATTGGCGTCCCTGCCGGTGGTGTTTCGGGGGCTCGCGTTCCCAGAGCGCAGCCCGGGCGGCAGCGAGGAGCAGATCGCGCGGTTCACGCGGGAGCAGTTCATGGCTTTCTACCGGCGAAATTACCGGCCGGACCTGATGGTGTTGGTCGTCACGGGCGACATTGGGGTGGCGGCGATGGAGTCGGACATCCGGGAGCGCTTCGGCAGCATGAGTCGGCCGGTGGGTCCGCCCCCGGTCCGGGATGAGGGGCGCCTGAACGCCCGGGCCTTGCGGGCGGGGGTGCTGCCGTTGGCGGGCATGTCGGCGGCGGCCGTCGAGGTGGCGACGGTGGCGCCCCGCCCGGCTGGGGCCGAGACCCAGGCCCAGCGGGAGGAGGAGCAGAAGCGGGACCTCGTGATGCGCCTCTTTTCGCAGCAACTGGCGGCGGAAGGTTTGGGCGACGGGGGGATCGAAGCAGGCTACAGCGAGTTGCTCGGTCACGGAGTGGCGACGGTGCGGGCGATGGTGCCGGCACCGGCGTGGTCCGCCGGGGTGACGACGCTGGATACCAGCGTCCGCCGGGCGCTGGAGTTGGGTTTCGCGGGCACCGTGGTGACGGAGGCCCGGCGCGAGGAACTGCGGCGCCTCGCCCTGCTCCGCGAGCAGTTGCCGACGCTGGATCCGTCCGTGCTGGCGGATGCCCTGGTGGAATCGATCACGGAGCACCGGGTCTTCGTGGGACTTGAGCAGTCGCTGGCGTGGCGGGCGGCGTGGCTGGAGACCTTTGGTCCGTCCGAGGCGCAGCAGGTGTTTCGCCGGCTTTGGGCGCCGGCATCCCTGGCCTTCCATGTCTCCGGTGGCGTCGGCGTGGAACTGAAATCGCAGAAGATCCTCGATGAAGTGGCGAAGGCGCGTCGCGGTCGCGTCGCGGCGCTGCCGCCGCGTCCGCCTGAGGACCGCGTGCCCTACCGCCTCCCGACTTGGGGACCGCCGGGGGAGGTGGCGGCGCGGACCGATCTGCCGGCCCTTGGCGCGGCCCTGCTCCGCTTCCGCAATGAGGTCCGCCTGAACGTGGTGTCGCGTCGCCAGGAACCGGGGATCGTGCACCTCGTGGTCCGTGTGGGAACCGGGCTCCTCGAAATGCCGGGAACCCGCCCGGCGCTGAAGGAGTTTGGCCTCAACACCGTGCTGGCCAGCGGAACCGAGCACCTGCGCGGCGAGACGCTTCGGGCGCTCGTGAGCCAGCGGTTCCTCGATTTCAGCTTCGACGTGGCGGACCGGGATGCCTTCGCGTTCCGCGCCACCGTCCCGGCGGATGAAGTCACCACGTTCCTCGGCGTCGTGGCGGACATCCTGCACCGCCCGCGATTCAGCAGCTTGGCGCACGCGGAGCAGCGGATGAATGCGGCGATGGGCCGCATGGCCGGCAGTTCGGGCATGGGCGACGGCATGCGGGCGCTCAACGACCGTCTCTTCCGCGGCGATGCGCGCTTCACCTCGGGGTCGCCGCTCGATTACATCGCAATGAGCGCCGAGGACGTGCGCCGCTGGATGGAGGCGCCTCTGGCGCGCGGCTACGTCGAGGCCACCGTGGTGGGTGACATCACCGAGGAGGCCACCGTCGAGGCGGTCGCGCGCACGCTTGGATCCCTGCCTCCCCGGGCGGCGGACAAGTCCACCGCCACGCCGGTCAGGCCGGCGCAGGTGACGGCGCGACCGGGCTTTGAGCGGATCGAGTTCACCGGCGAGCAAAACACCGGTCTCGTGGTCGGCACGTGGCCGACGAACGAACTCCGCGAGGTGCGCGACCAAGCCGCCCTCGAGATTCTCACCAAGATCGTCGAACTCCGGGTGCGGGCCGAGGTGCGGGAACGCCTTGGCCTCGCCTACTCGCCGTCAGCGAGTTTGTCGGCGTTCGACGGTTTTCCCGGCTTCGCGCTCCTCCAGACCCAGATCGACTGTGACCCGGCGGACGCGGAGCGCGTCGCACGGCTGGTGGAGCAGATCGGCGCGGAACTCGCCGCGGGCGGGATCAACGAAGGCGAATTCATCGGTTCCCGCGGCATCCTGAAAAGCCAGCTGCAGCGGTCCTTCCGCGAGAACGGATTCCTCGTCACCCTGCTCAGCCGCGCCCAGGAACGGCCGGAGGAGCGGGAGCAGATCCTGGGTCTGGCCGATGGGCTGATTGACAGTGTCGAGCGGGCCGACGTGGAGCGCTGGGCGGCCTCGCTCCTGCGGCGCGAGAATTGCCGCGCCGCGGCCGTGGTCCCGAAAGCCTTCATCGGCGTCTACCAGCTCTCGGATAAACCGTAGCCGGCGTTGTCCGTCGCCGACCGAACCACGCTGCGCCGGCCCGTCGGCGGCGGCGCAACGCGGATTTGAGTCAGTTGCCGCGCAGCGCGTTGCGGCGCTTCAGGTCCTCGGCGCCCTTGGCGACGATTTCCGGGGCGACCTTGACCCCGGCCTTGGCGAGGGCGGCGTCGAGGATGACTTCGCCCTCCATGTAGCCGCCGACGATGTCGACGATCTTGCCGTCGCGATCGATGATGAACTGCGTCGGGATGCCGCCGACGCCGTAGAGCGTGCGGGAAATGTTCTTGTCGCCGCGCTCCGCCACATCATGGGTCCAAATGATGTCGGGGTATTTGGACTGATTGGCCCGCACCCAGCGCTCGAACGCACCGCGGGTGTCGCTGGTGCACGAACCGAGGACGACGACGCCCTGGTCCTTGTACTGCGCTGCGACCTTCTGGGTGTGCGGCATGGCGGCCATGCAGGGCCCGCACCACGTGGCCCAGAAGTCGAGGATGACGACCTTGCCCTTGAAGTCGGAGAGACGGACGTCCTTGCCGGCGAGATCCTGCGTGGTGAAGTCCGGCGCCTTGGCGCCGACCTTGAGCATCTCGCGACGGGGCGGGGGAGGGGCTTCCTTGGACTCTTCGCGGGTGAACACGCGGGCGGGCTGGTCCTCGGGCTTCAGTGTGATGCCGGCGCGGAGGAGGAGGTTGCCGAGCGATTCCTTGACCCGTTCGCCGGTGCCGACGAAGAAACCGACCACGTGGCCCTGGGCATCGATGACCACGGTGTGCGGAATCGGTGCCATCATGCCGCCGGCGAGCTTCATCGGGACGACCTTTTCCATGTGGGCGCGTTGCGTGGCCGAGAAGGCCTTTTTCTCGTCGTCGGACATTTCGTTGAAGTCCTTCTCCGGCTTCGGGCTGGAGCCGACAGGATCGAAGACGATCGGGAACGCGACGCCGGCCGCGCTGGCTTCGCGCCAGGTTTGGTAGGCCTCGCGGCTGCCGTAGGCGGCGAGTCCAAGGACCTGAAACCTCTGGTCGGCGTAGCGCTTGGCGTAGCCGTTGAGGAAGTCGATCCCGTCCTGTCCCGGGCCTCGGCTGGCGCCCCAGACGGTGATGACCGTGACCTTGCCAGCGGTGACGCTCGCGAGTGAAACGGCCTGGCCGGCGGCGTCCTCCACCGTGACCTCGGGCAACGGCGCGCCGTTGGCGGTGCGCAGGTAGCTGTCCCGGAACTGGGGCTTCTTCGCGGCCTCAATCGCGGCGGCGGCGCGTTCCTTCTCGGCGTCGATGGCGTCCGCGAGCTGCTGACGTCCGCGGGCGGCGACGGCCGGGTCGACCTTCACGCCGACGGAGGCGAGGGCGGCTTCGGCGCGGGCATCTTCCTTGCCGTTGTTGCCGACGAGGGTGGCGGCAATCTTGCCGTCGCGGCCGATGATGAACTGCGTCGGGATGCCGGTCACACCGTAGAGGCTGGCCGAAGCGCGTTGCTCGAAGGTGGGCGTGTTGCGGGCGTTGGGATCGAAGACGAATTGGAGGTTCGGGTACTTGGGCTGGTTCTTCGGGATCCACTGCTTGAACGCGGCGATCGTGTCGCTCGTGCCGGACGCAAGGACGACGACATCCTGGTCCTTGTACCGGGCCGCGATTTCCTGGGCGTGCGGGAAGGACGCGATGCACGGTCCGCACCAGGTGGCCCAGAAGTCGAGGATCACGACCTTGCCCTTGAAGTCGGAAAGACGGACTTCACGACCGGTGACGTCCTGCATGACAAAATCCGGGGCGATCACACCGGCGCCCAGCAGCGCCGGACGTGCGGCGGCCGCGGCGGCCGTGGTGGCCCCGGCGGGCGGAGCTTGGATCGTGGCGGCGGGGCGCACGGAGGCGGTCCCGGAGCCAGCGGCGGCCTTCTCCTGCTCCGCGTGGAAGGCATCCAGCACGCCGCGGAGCAGCTGGGCGTCGGCCTCGGTCAGCCGGACGCCGGCGCGGACGATCGGTTCGCGGAGCCAGCCGGAGACCTTCGGGCCGGCGCCGACGATGCCGCCGACGAGTGAGCCGTCCTTGCGGATGACCGCGTAGGCCGGGTAGAGGCCGATGCCAAACTGGGTGTTGGCGGCGCTCTCGAGGAAGGCCTTGCCGGCGGGGTCCCACGAGACGGTGAAGCCGGCGTCCGCCATCTTCTCGCGATCGTACCAGGCGTCGAACTCGGCCTTTTCGGTGGCGACGTTGATCGCCCAGACCTTCAGGCCTTGGTCGGCGTAGGCTTTCTGGATGGCGGCGACGTCCGCGATGGGCGAACGGGCACCGGTCCAGAAGGCGATGAACACCGGGGAACCCTTGAAGCTGGAGAGGCGAATCTCCTTCCCGTCGCGGCCCTGTACCGCGAAGTCGGGCACCGCTTCGCCGGAGGCCAAGCGGCCGAGGCGGGCGGTCGGGAGGAACTTGGCGGGCTGGGCCATCGTCTTGCCCATGGCGGGAATGACCTTGGGGCGGGCATCAGCGGCCGGCTCCGGCGGAAGGTGGGAGGTATCGATCGGCAGGCCGGCCTTGGCGAGCAGGCGGGTGACGGCGGGGTTTTCGCCGGCGCCGCCGCCGGTGGTGGTGCCGATGATGCGGCCGTCCTTGCCGATCATGAAGAGCGACGGGAAGCCGGTCACATGGTACTCGGTGTTAAAGACCGACTTGGCCCAACCGTCCCGGCCCGCCGGGTCGAAGGCGGTGCGGAAGGCGTACTTGGCGCCATTGCGCTTCACCCAGCCGTTGTAGGCCTCGAGCGTGTCGTTGGCGCAGACCGCCAGGAGGACGAAGTCATTTCCGGCGAACTTGGCCGCGAGTTCGCTGTTATGCGGCATGGCCGCGACGCAGGGGCCGCACCACGTGGCCCAGATGTCGAGGAGCACGAGTTTGCCGCGCAGGTCCGACAGCCGCAGCGTCTGTCCGTCCGGCGTGCGCACCGCGAAGTCGGGGGCCATGTCGCCGGCCTTGAGGCGCGGCGGGGGGCCGCCAGCGGCGGGCGCGGAGCCTGCCGCCTGAGCGGAGCCGGGAAGAGGCGCGAGGCACAGCCCGAGGGCAAGGAGCGCGATGGCGGAACGGAGCGGACGGAGGAGACGTTGCATGAGCCTGAAAAAAGAGGAAAGAGGTCGCCGTTACCCGGTGCTGGCGGGCGTCTGGCGACGCAGTGACGGCGGGAGGAAAGGAGCGCGAACGGTGCGAAAGGGAGTCGAGGCGCGGAAACGGATGCCCGAACACCTGGAGGAAGGGTGAGAGTCGGGGAAGAGCGGGGCGAAGTCGAACCCTGAAAATCAGCGCCTTTGAAGCGCCCGGGCGCCGGCTCGACGCGCGACGAGGCGTTTCCCTCTAGGATTTTTTCAAAAAAGTTTCGGAAGGGCGGATCGGGGTTGGCTCGCGGCCGTTCGGGCCTGATGATGAGTCCCGCATGGCCTCCCGAGGTTCCGCCTTGTCTCCCGTCCGCGCCCCGGTGCGGGCGCGCGCGCATCCGGTGCTGTCTTTGATCGGGAACACGCCGCTGATCCCGCTGCGGTTCGAGCCGGAGGGCATCACCCTCTACGCCAAGGCCGAATTCATGAACCCGAGCGGTTCGATCAAGGACCGGCTGGCGCTGACGATCCTCGGCGACGCGCGGCGGCGGGGCTGGCTGCGGCCGGGGACGACCATCCACACCGGCCGGGAAATCCTCGCCCAGATGCAGAGCCGGGTAGACGCGTTCGTCAGCGGCTACGGCACGGGCGGTACCCTCAACGGCGTGAGCCGCGCCCTGCGCAAGGCGTGCCCGCGCGTGCAAATCGTCGCGATGGAGCCCGCCGAGGCCGCCATGCTTTCGGGGGAATCCCCCTGCTGCCACAGCATCGAGGGCGTGGCGGGCGGCTATTTGCCCCCGTTGCTCAAGGCGGTCTCGGTGGATGCACAGGAAAAGGTCCCGAGCGCCGAGGCCTTGCGCATGACCCAGCGCCTGGCCCGCGACTTCGGTTTGCTGGTCGGCACTTCGTCCGGCGCGAACGTCATCGCGGCGCTCCGGACCGCCCAACGGCTCCGGCGTGGCGCGCGGGTGGTGACCATCCTGTGTGACCGGGCGGAGCGGTATTACTCAACGCGGTTGTTCGCGGGCGTCGGGGGTGACGCGTGAGAGCGGCTGGTCTTTGGAACTCGCCAGCGGCGCGGGGATTCCGGAACCGGGCGTTGGCGCAGGGGTCTTTGCACCCGGCGTTCGCTGGCGAGTCGGCGTCTGCCCGGTCGGTCGGCTTGCGTCGTCCGTTCGTCCCGGCATCGTTGTTCTTGCCCATCGGAGGGGCTCGGCCAATCGCGGCGCGAGCGTCCTGCCGCCATGGCGTGCCGCGGGGCGCGTCTTCCCTCCGAATCTTTCCTCTCTGAAATCCTCTTTTCCTATGAACCTTGGTCGATGGTCTGTGATGTGGCTGGCGGGTGTGATGGCTGCGGTGGGCGCGCTGGCGCCGTTCACGCGGCTGGAGGCCCGCCCGGTGCGCAACGGCGCGGTCCAGGTTGAACTCGTCGCCCGGCAGACCGCGGTGCAGCCGGGGCAGCCTTTCTGGGTCGCGCTGAAGGTGGACCACGACGCCCCGTGGCACACCTACTGGATCAACGCCGGCACCGGCTATCCGACATCAATCGCGTGGACGCTGCCGGAGGGTTTCGCGGCGGGCCCCATCGTCTGGCCCGCGCCCCACACCGTGAAGGACACGGCGGGCAACGTCACGGGCAACGGCTATGAAGGCACCGTCTACCTCTTCACGCAGATCACTCCTCCGGCGACGCTGGCGGCGGGATCGAAGGTCGAGTTGCGCGCGGCGGCCGAGTGGCTGATGTGCGCGGAATCGTGCATGCCGGGCGATGCCAAGGTCGCCCTGACTTTGCCCGTGGCTGCGGAGGCCGGAGCGGAGAATGCAGCGGTGGCGAAGGCCTTTGCGGACCTTCCCCATGATCCGGCACCGTGGACGGTGTCCGCGCGGCGGGATGGCGCGAAGGTCTTCCTGACCGTCAGTGCACCGCCGGGCGCCCCGGTGCACGCGCCCGAGGGGCTGCATTTCTTCGAGGAACAGGCGCACATCGATTATGCGGCGCCGCAGGCCCTCACCACGGCGGCGGGCAGTTGGACCCTGCAGTTGGCGGCAGCGGCGGATGCGCCGGCCGATGCGGCGCGGCTCAAAGGGTTGCTCGTTGCCAAGAACGGCTGGACGGCGGGCGAGGGCTATGCGGCGCTGGCGGTGGACGTGCCTCTGACGGCGGGGGCGGGCGCGGCGGCCGCCGCAGGGGTGGCGCCGGCGGGCGGTGCCCCGGGGAAGCCGACGGCGAGTGGCGCTGGCTCGACCGGCGATGCCGGCGGATCCGCCTCGGCGGCGAAGGGCGGGGGAAGCGCGAGTGCTCCGGCGTGGGCAACCGCGGGCGGCGGGTCCGCCGCAGGGGCGGTGGCAACGGGTGGGGCGGGGTCGGCGTCCAGTGCGGGGCTCTTGGGCACGGTGCTGCTGGCCTTCCTCGGTGGGGCGGTGCTGAACCTCATGCCCTGCGTCTTTCCGGTCCTGGGCATCAAGGTGCTCGGCTTCGTGAACCAGTCCGGCAGCGACCGCGGCAAGGTGGTGCTGCACGGGCTCGTCTTCACGGCGGGTGTGCTGGTGTCGTTCTGGGCTCTGGCAGGGGCGCTGCTCGTCTTGCGGGCGGGCGGTGAGCAACTCGGCTGGGGGTTCCAGCTGCAGTCGCCGGCCTTCGTTTATGGCATGGCGGTCTTCATGCTCGTGTTCGCGCTGAACCTCAGCGGCCTCTTTGAGGTGGGTCTCTCGGCGACCGGCGCGGGGGCCGGACTGCAGAGTCAGGAAGGCCTCGGCGGATCCTTCTTCACCGGCATGCTGGCGACGCTGGTGGCGACGCCCTGCAGCGCGCCCTTCCTCGCGCCCGCCCTCGGGGCGGCGCTGGCGCTGTCGGCGGTGGAGTCCCTCGTCGTCTTCACGGCGATCGCGGTGGGGCTCTCCGCTCCGTACCTGCTGCTCTCGCTGTTCCCCCGCGCCGTGAAACTGCTTCCGCGTCCGGGTGCGTGGATGGAGACTTTCAAGCAGGTGATGGCCTTTCCCCTCTACGCGACCGTCGGTTGGCTGCTGTGGGTGCTCGCCGCGCAGACGGCCGGTGACGATTACGGTCTGCTGATGATTCTGTTCGGTTTCGTGCTCGTCGCGATGGCGGCGTGGGCCTACGGCCGGTTCGGTCAGGCGCACGGCAAGCCGACCCGGCAGCGCTGGGGGACGGCGTTCGCGCTGGTGCTGCTGGTCGGCGGCGTCGCGCTCGGCTGGCCGCAGCCTTCGGCGCCGGTGACGGTGGGCGGAGCGTCCGCGACTGCCGGCGGCACCGCCGGCAAGGGCGCGTATGTCGTCGCGTGGCAACCGTGGAGTTCCGAGGCGGTGACGGCGGCGCAGGCCGCCGGGCGGACGATCTACGTCGACTTCACCGCGCGCTGGTGCGCGACCTGTCAGACGAACAAGGCGGCGGTGTTCTCGTCGGCCGACGTGCTGGCGGAGCTGGCGCGCCGCGATGTCCTGTTGCTGCGCGCGGACTGGACCAACAAGGATCCGCGCATCACGCAGGAACTGGCGAAGTACCAGCGCTCCGCCGTGCCGTTCAACCTCGTGTACCATCCCGGCCAGCCCGCCCCGCAGGTGCTGCCGGAGTTGCTGACGCCGGGCATCGTCCTCGACGTGCTCCGTCGGGTCGGCGCGCCCTGAGGCGCGCGGCGGGCCGGCGTTGCGCCCGGCGGCAAAGCCTCGCGATCCGCGCGGGGCTGGACTTGCGGGAGACGGCTGGCAGGGTGGGGGCATGCGCAAGGTCTTTCCTCGGTTTTCGATGCGGTGGGCGGTGATGGGCGGCGGGATGCTGCTGGTCGGCGTCGCCGGCGCCTTGGCCGCGGCGACGGTCCCGGCCGCAGTGCCGACGGCAGGCCCGGCAGCAGTCCGGACTGTCGCGGCGGAGTCGACGCCGGGAGCGAACGGCGTGATGCTGCCGCCGCTCGCGCCCGATGATCGCTGGGCGAAGGAAATGCTGGCATTCGCCGCTGAGGACGCGGCGCACCCGCCGCCGGCAAGCCCGATCGTTTTCACCGGGAGTTCGTCGATCCGGCTCTGGAAGGACCTCGCGACCGACTACCCGGGACTGCGGGTGATGAACCGTGGCTTCGGAGGATCGCGGGTGAAGGACCTCGTGCGGCACTTCGAGCGCGTGATTCTCCAGTACCGGCCGCGCCAGGTGGTGATCTACTCCGGCACGAACGATGTGAACGGCGGCGTGCCGGTCGACGAGGTCGTCGCCGATGTCCGCGCCGTCGTCGACCGCATCCACCGGGAACTGCCCGAGACGCGCGTGCTCTTCCTGTCCCTCGCGCTGAACCCGGCGCGGTGGGCCAAGCGCGATCTCATGCTTGAGACCAACGCCAAGGTCCGCGCCTACCTCGAGCAGGATCCGCGCAACCGCTTCCTCGACGTCAATCCGGCGATGCTCGGTCCCGACGGCTTGCCGAAGCCGGACATCTTCGTCGCCGACTGGTTGCACATGAACCGCAAGGGCTACGAACTCTGGGCGCCGCTGGTGCGGCCGTGGCTGGTTCCCTGATGCCGGACCCGCACCGGACGGCGGTGCACCCTGAGGTCAGGCGTCACGGGTGCAGGCTCACCCGCCGCACGGTGCCGGGAAGGATCAGCCCCCGGATTTCCGATAATCGCCCCGGCTGAAGTACTTCTCCAGCCACACGTACATGCAGATGAAGAAGTAGCGGCTGCCCATTTCCTTGATCTTGAGTTTGGCCACGCCGTGCCGCCGGTTCCGCCACGAGATCGGCATCGTGGTCCACGTGTAGCCGCGCACGATCGCCTTCAAGGGGATCTCGACCGTGAGGTTGAAATGCGGGGAGAGGAATGGACGACAGCCGTCGATCGCGGTGCGCCGGTACGCCTTGAACGCGTTGGTGGTGTCGTTGAGCGAGAGGGTGAACAGCGCGCGGATGAAGGCGTTCGCCATCCGGTTGAGCAGCAGCTTCACCCGCGGGTAATCCTCCACGCGGGCGCCGCGGACGAAGCGGCTGCCGAAGACGCAGTCGAACCCCTCGTTGAGTCGCTGCCAGTAGCGCACGGCGTCGTCCGGCGAGTCCGAGGCGTCCGCCATCATGATGACCACCGCATCGCCCCGGCTCTGGTTGAGTCCGTGCACGACCGCCCGACCGAACCCGTGCGGCCCCAGGTTTTGCACGGGCCGCAGCGTGGGCACCGGCCCCGCCTTCAGCGCCTGCAGCACCTCCCACGTGCGGTCGCGCGAACCATCATCGACGACCACGATCTCGTGCGGCACCGCCGCGGCGGAGAACGCCGCGAACAGGTCGCCCAGTGTCCCCGGAAGCGACTCCTCCTCATCGCGCGCGGGGGCGACCACCGAGAACAGCTGGAGCGGGGCAGGCATGGCGGGAGGGCCGGGTCGGATCGATGAGATCGGGGGACCACCGCCGGCGGCGGTCCGCGGCGCAGGTTCAGGCGGCGGGACGGGACTGCCAGGCCGCCACGATCTGGCGGACGGTTTCCTCAAGGGATTGCGTGATGTCCCAGTCCGGGAAGTGCGCCTTGATCTTCCGAAGATCGGAATAGTAGCAGATGTGGTCCCCGCTCCGGTTCTGGTCGGAGTAGGTGGTGACCTGACGTCGGCCCGAGAAGCGCTCGACGAGCGCGAAGGCCTCGAGGATCGAGGTGCTGTTGGCCTTGCCCCCGCCGAGGTTGTAGACCTCGCCCGCGCGCGGGGCCCGCACGAACGCCGCCATGAAGCGGGCCACGTCCAAGGCGTGGATGTTGTCGCGGACCTGCTTCCCCTTGTATCCGTAAATCGTATACGGACGGCCCTCGAGGTTGCACTTCACGAGGAAGGAGAGGAAGCCGTGCAACTCGACGCCGCTGTGGCGGGGTCCGGTGAGGCAGCCGCCGCGCAGGCAGCAGGTCGGCATGCCGAAGTAGCGGCCGTACTCCTGGACCATCAGGTCGGCGGCCGCCTTGGACGCACCGAAGAGCGAGTGCTTCGACTGGTCGATCGTGAAAGTCTCGGGGATGCCCTCGGCGTAGGCCGGATCCGCGAAGTCCCACCGCGTGTCCAACTCGCGCAGCGCGATCCGGTTGGGGGCGTCGCCGTAGACCTTGTTCGTGCTCAGGTGGATGAACGGCGACTCCGGGCAGGCTTGGCGGGCCGCCTCGAGCAGATTCAGCGTCCCCCCCGCGTTGGTGTCGAAGTCGTCGAACGGGATGGCGGCCGCGCGGTCGTGGGAGGGCTGGGCGGCGGTGTGGACGATTACGGCGGGACGGAGCGTGCGCACGAGCGCGAGCACCCCGGCGCGGTCGCGGATGTCGAGTTCGTGGTGCGTGAAGCCGGGAAGTTCGCGGGCGAGCCGCGCCTGATTCCACCGGGTGTCGCCCTGCGGACCGAAGAAGACGGCCCGTTGGTTATTGTCCACTCCGTGAACGGCGTAACCCAACTCGCGCGAGAAGTGCGTGCACACCTCGGAGCCGATGAGGCCGGACGAACCGGTGACGAGGAGGACGGGGGGCATGGGCAATCGGTGAACGGACGTTCGGAGTGGAAGGCCGGGCGGGGCGTCGGATCGTTCGTAGGCTGGTCGGCGGTGGGTCTTCCTTGGGGGAGGTCGGTGCGGGACAGACAGATAGCGGAACCGGTCGCGTACGGAAGACGAAAGCGGCGAAGACGCGGAGGCACCGGTTGACCTCGGGCGGGTGGGACCTACGGTCAAGGGGTGCGTCTTGAAGAGCTCTCCAGCCTGCAGCAGTTGGTCCTCCCCGACCGTTGGCAGGCGGAGGCGATCCAGGCGTTGCGCTCCGGCAAGGACGTGATCGTGGACGCCCCGACCGGGGCGGGGAAGACCTACGTCTTCGAGCGCTGGGCGGAGCAGACGAACTTCTCGCGTCGTTCCCTCTTCACCGTGCCGACGCGGGCCCTGGCGAACGACAAGTACGCCGAGTGGCGGGCGCGCGGGTGGCGGGCCGGCATTACGACCGGAGATGTGACGGTTGACCCCGGTGCTCCGCTGGTGGTGGCGACCCTGGAGGCGGTGCAGCATCGGGTGACGGGCGGGCGCGAGTCCGGCCCGGAATTCCGCCTGCTGGTGATCGACGAATACCAGTGGCTGGCCGATCCCCACCGCGGCTCGCATTACGAAGGCGTGATCATGTCGGTCGCGCGGGAGACCCAGCTCCTGCTGCTCTCCGGAGCCGTGGGCAATCCGGAGGACGTGGCGGCCTGGCTCCGGCGGCTGGGCCGCGACGTGGTGGTGGTGCAGACCAAGCAGCGCCCGGTTCCGCTGGAGGAGGTGGAGGCGGATGATCTGATCCACGGCCTGCCGCGGACGATCGAAGGCTTCTGGTCGCGCCGCGTGGCCGGGGCGCTGCGCGAAGGCCTGGGTCCGGTGCTGGTCTTTGCGCCGCACCGGCAGGATGCGGAGCGGCTGGCGCGGCAGTTTGCGCGGGAGTTGCCCCTGCCCGAGCCCCTGACCCTCTCCCAGGAGCAGGAGGACCTCTGTGGTCCGGCGCTGGCGAAACTGATCAAGGCCCGCGTGGCCTATCACCACAGCGGTCTCACCTACGCGCAGCGGGCGGGCGTGATCGAGCCCCTCGCCAAGGCGGGCCAGCTCCGCGCGGTGGTGGCGACGCTCGGGCTGAGCGCCGGGATCAATTTCTCGCTTCGCTCGGTCATGATCACCGCCGGCTCGTACCACCACGGCCACCAGGACCACGAAATCGAACCCCACGAACTGCTGCAGATGGCCGGGCGGGCCGGGCGGCGCGGGCTCGACGAGACGGGCTACGTGCTGGTGAGCAGCTCGACGCCCCGCCTCCGGCGCGCGGCCCAGATGCGCCTGAAGCGGGGTGCGCCGCTGCCCTGGGCGTTCTTTCTGCGCCAACTCCGCGCCGGCGGCACGGCGGCCGGCTTGGCGGCGGACCTGTGCCAGCGGTTCTTCACGGACGAACCGCTCGTGCTCGGACTCGAACAGACGCTTGGCCTGCCTCCCGGAACCCTGCCCTGCGAGCAACGCACGGACACCGGGCGGGCCCGGCTCGTGCGGCGCGAGAAAACCCCCTTTCCCGCCTGCACCGGCTGCTCCCGGCGCCCGGACTGCCTTGCCCTGGCGCCCCAGCCGACCCTGCTCTGGCAGTTGCAACGGACTAACGTTCTCGACCGCGAACTCCGCCTTACGCCGCGTGGCCAGATCGTGGCATCCTTCCTCGGCCCCGAAGGCCTTGCGATCGCCGTCGGGTTGGAAGATCGTCGTTACCCCCTGGATGCCTTGATCTTCGATCTGGCGAATCTCTTTTCCGGTGAGCGCTTTGCGGGCACGAACCCCCGCATCCTCGGACGTCTCTCGGCGGTGTGTGAGAAGGCCTTCCACCGCTTTTCCATCGACGGTTATCTGGTCAACGGCGTCCCGCCGCAATACGGTTACGGCGCGGCGGAAGTCGTGAAGGCACGGGTCGGAGGCGAACGCCTTCGCGTCCTGGCGGAAGCGCAGGAACAGGCGGGCCGCGGGGATATTGACCGCCTGATGACCGAGTGGCGTTCGCTGCTGCGCCAGATTGCGGCGGCCCCGCCGATCACGTTCGAGGGCGAGATGGCGGCGGCTCCGGCGCTCTTTCTGGCGGAGCGATGGGATACCCTGCGCAGCATGGCGCAGGCCTATATCAACGACTTACGTGTCGAGGCCCTCCCGGATTTGCCGCCCCTGACGCCGGAGCAGCGGCGACCCGTGAATCACCGTTTCCTCCGGGCGGCGGCGGGGCGCGGCGGCGTGGGAATTTCGGCTCAAGAGTCCTTGCGTCGGTGACGATCAACGACGGACACGGTCGGTGCTGGCCGGGCTGAGTGCACCAAGGAGGGACGCGCTTCCTTCTGTGGCGCGCCCGCCCGGAGAGTGGCCTTCCCTGCGCACCACACCGCCATGGCTGAAACACCTCCCTCTCTGCACCTCCTTCGCGAGCTGAGCGCTCACGAGCGCCGACTCGCCGAGAACCCGGATGCCCACGGGTATCTGAAGCTGGCCTCCGGCTATGCGGAGGCGGGCTGGATCAAGGAGGCCACCCGCGCCGCGCAGCGGGCCAAGGCGTTGGCGCAGGGCGGCGAGGTGGAGCGCCCCGAGGCCACAGTCCTGAGCGGTCCGTGCACGCCCAAGGTGCTGCTGGAGATCGTGCGGTCGATGACCCTGACCGGCAGACGGGCCATTTGCAACTGGATGCGCCGGGCGGCATCCGCGTGTCCCTGGGCTTGGTCGACGGGCGCTTGGTGGGGGCGCAGTCGTCCGACACGGCTCCGGGCGAGGCGGCGCTTCTTCGGGCGACGTCCCTCCGCGCCTGCCGCTACGCGTTCGTCGCCGGGCCGTTGACGGTCGACCTGCCGACGCTGGACGCGCCGACGGATGAGTTGCTGGCCCTGATGGCCGCCCGCGTGGCAGGGTGAAGACCGAACGGATCCGACCATGCGCATTCTGATTCTCGAAGACGACCGGGCGACGGTCCAACTGCTCGGTCTGCCCCTGACCTCCTCGGGACACACCGTGGTTCACGCCCTCGATGGCACCGAGGGTCTCAAACAACCGCGGGCGGCTCCCTGTGATCTCGTGATCTCGGACGTCCAAATGGTGCCGATGGACGGGCCGGGTTTCTCAAGGGGGCGCGACTGGAGTTCCCGCGCGTCCTCGTGGTGCTGGCCTCGGCGTGCTCGGACCTCCATGTCCGGATCGAGCAGCAGCCTCACAAGCCCTTTGACGTCGTGCACAAGCCCTTCCGAATCGAGGAAGTGCGGCGCGTGCTGGCGCGGGCCGAGGAAGCTCTGGCGATGCAGGCAACGGTGGCCCGCTCCTCCGCGGTTGCCGAGACGCGGGCGCCCTCCGCTGCGCTTTCCCCGCTGAATGATCGTCTTCTGCCGCTATTTCCGGGTCAGGGCTACGCGCCGACCCGAGCCAGTCTGGCGCGGGCCATCGCTCATCCGGGGTACGCCCTGCTCGTGGCGGCGCGGGGGTTGCTGACCACGGAATTCTTTGAGCTTTGGAAGGCGGGCTCGCCGCAGCCCAACGCGGTCTGGAAGGCGATCGACGCCGTCGAATCGCCTGACGCGGTGCGCGGCCTGATCGATTCCGACGACCTCTCCCGGGGCGGTACGTGGGTCGTTCAGAATCTCGAGGCCATCCCGCTGCCGGAGCAGGTGCAGTTGCTGGCGTCCTCCCGCCGCCTGCCGCCGACGCGGCTCATCGTCACCGTGCGGCGCGACCCGGACGTTCTTCTTGAGGAAGGGAAGCTCGACGAGGCACTCTACTTCAGACTGTCGAGTCTCATCATCCCGATCCCCGCATTGTCGGAGGTCAGCGAGCACTTGGACGGTCTGCTGATCGATGCGCTGCGGATGGCTCAGGGTTATCCGTTTGGTGGGACGGATGTGATGATCGAGCCGGTGGCTTTGACCGCACTCAAGGCGCACCCGTGGAAGGAAAACCTGGCCGAGTTGCGGGGCGTGGCGGTGTGGACGGTGACGCAGATGCGTTCGCCGCGGGTCACGCTCGCGAACTTGCCGGAGCGTTTTCACCGGGCGCGCTTGGCGACGCTGGGCGAGGCGTTGGGCGAAGCCCAGCGGGAGCATCTGGAGCGGGCGCTTCGCGTGAGCGGGAGCTCGATTGAGGCGGCTCATGCCTTGGGCGTCGGCGTGGAGGAGTTTTCCCTCGCGGTGGAACCGGGTGGTCCCCTGCTGTTTTCGCTTTCGGGTGCCCACTCGGCCGCTCTGCCGGCCGGGGACGGGCGCGATCGCTCGCCAGTGGTCCTGTTCGTCTCCGCTGATTCCCAACTCCGGCACGCCGCCGAGGCGCAGCTGGCTGCCTTGGGCGTGGAGGCGCGGATCGCCGCCGATGGGCTGCAGGCGATCGCTCATTCCGTGCTTTCCCCGCGCCGACCGGCGGTGGCGATTCTCGCCGGGCGCAGCGCCCCGTTCGAGGTGGAGGAGTTGATCAGCCAGTTGCGGCGGCTCAGCCCTTCACTCGTCGTGGCCAAGGTCGGGGTCGGGGAGGAGACCGACGGCTCGCTTTATTTTCCGCCCCTCGAGAGAATGGACCTCTTCCCAGTCATCGTCGCCCACTTGCTCCAGGCGATTCCGAAGTCGGCGGCGCCGTCGGGTCGGGCATCGGCCGCCGCGGCTTCGCCGGGTTTGCACCTCGCGTCCACCCCCCAGCGGTACGGCCGGTCGGCCGTCCCCCGAGTTCGAGGCTTCCACCCGCGGGGCCTAGTCGGCCGCGGGTCACCGCCCGCGCCCGCGCGCGATCAGGGCTCCCCGGACTTTTCGTCCTCGTCCGCCTGATCGGCCCGGATCACTACGCCGTCGCGGATCACGACCTCGCGCTCGGTCGTAACGGGCGGACGCACCATGACGGGCCCCCCCGCCATCACACCGCCCATCCCCACGCCGCCCGTGCCGACTCCGATGCCCCCAGCGCCCACGCCAATGCCGGTGGCGCCGCCGGTGCCCACGCCGACGCTGACCCCGGTCGAGCGGCCTCCGACGCCGACCGGGTAGCCACCGGGGTACCCGCCCGGATAGCCCCCCATCGGGGTCGTCGGGTAGATGTAGTCACCGCCCGAGGTCTTGCGGTAAATCCAGATTTCATCCTCATGCGGCCCATTCCGCCGGGCGATCACCTCGTCCGGCTTGCCCCACGCGACTTCCACCATCTCCGGCGTCATGCCGGGTTCGATGCGACCGTCGAGCACGGCTTGACGCATGTCGAGCGGCCAGGACTCGTAAGCCTCGCGGCTCTGCTCGATTCGACTGAATTGCGGGCTCGAGCACCCGGCGAGGAAACCGGCGGCAAGGCAAAGCAGGCACGCAAGGCGGCGGGCGGGGTTCACAGCGCCAACAAGAAAGCACACAACCCCCGCCCCGTAAAGGCTCCGACGTGCGCTCCGGGAGGAGGCTCGGGGTGCCCGACGATGCCGGGCAATCACCCCACGCCGACCGGTCCCTGCGCCAAGCGTCGGAAGGTTCGTGGGTTACGATTCTGCGCCGCGATCCCGGGTCGGAGTGATTCGGAAAAAAGCCACTTGCACGGGGCTACCCGGGAGGTAACCCTGCTGGGGTTTTTTGGTTCATCGTCCGCTCTCCCTTTCCGCCATCGCCATCACCATGGTCTCGTCGAACAACGAACTCGCCTACAACACCAAGATCGAGGGTGACGTCATCGTCACCCGGGCGGATGCCGTGATCAACTGGATCCGCGCCAATTCCGTCTGGCCGATGCCCATGGGTCTGGCCTGCTGCGCGATCGAACTGATGGCGACCGCGTCGAGCCGTTTCGACATCGCCCGCTTCGGAGCCGAGGTCTTCCGCTTCTCCCCGCGCCAGGCTGACTGCATGATCGTCGCTGGCACCGTGACGTACAAGATGGCCCCGCACCTGCGCCGGATCTACGATCAGATGGCGTCGCCCAAGTGGGTCATCGCGATGGGCGCGTGCGCGAGCTCGGGCGGCATGTACCGGAGCTACGCCACGTTGCAGGGGGTGGACCGCATCGTGCCGGTCGATGTGTACATCAGCGGCTGCCCGCCGCGGCCCGAGGCGCTCCTCGATGCCTTGATGAAGCTGCAGGCGAAGATGGGTCGCGAGACCTCGGCGCGGACTTTGCTCACCGCTTGATCCCGCGCCCCCGCCGCCGCGTCTCCCTCCGCCCCCGTCCCGCCTGATCCGCCCGTCAGCCACCTTCGCGATGTCCGCCACCGTCGATCCCCTTGCCGCGATCAAAGAGCTCATTCCTCAGGCGACCGAACGCGCGTCGCTGGATCACCCGGCGATCAACGTCCCGGCTGACGCCGTGGTGGAGGCGCTCCGCCAGCTGCGCGACCGCGGCGGCTACGACTTCCTCGTCGACCTGACCGCCATCGATCAGGGCGAGGGCGTCGCCGACCGCTTCACGGTCGTCTATCACCTGTTCTCGACCGCGGCCTCGACGTACGTGCGGGTCGCGACGGACTGCCGTGGCGGCGCCGCTCCGGTCGCCCCGAGCGTCACCGCCGTGTGGCCGGCGGCGGATTGGCACGAGCGCGAGGCGTTCGACATGTTCGGCATCCGCTTCGAGGGACACCCTGATCTCCGGCGCATCCTGATGTGGGACGGCTACCCGAACCATCCGCTGCGAAAGGAGTTTCCGCTCGCGGGCGTCGAGACCCAGCTCCCCGACCTCGAGGTCGCGGCCGAGACCGGCACCAAGGTGCTGCCGGCTCCGATGGCGGGCGGTCCCTTCGTCGCTCCTGCCGGTGAGATGAACCTCACCAACGCGGAGCCGCGGGCCAAGGACGAGAGCTGGAATGAGCGCCACGTGAAGCCCGAGTAAGCCGCGCGCAACCACCCGACCCCTCCTTTCGATGGCCACCGAATTTGCCTTTCCCGATGCCGGCGCGAAGACCGCGGCGGCCGCGCCGGAGTTCCAGACCGAGAAGATGTCGCTCTCGATGGGACCGTCGCACCCGTCCACCCATGGTGTGCTGCGCCTGCAGCTGGAGCTGGATGGTGAGGTCGTGACGAAGTGCGAGCCGATCATCGGCTACCTGCACCGCGGCGACGAGAAGATCGCCGAGAACATGACCTACAACCAGTTCGTGCCCTACACGGACCGGTTGGATTACCTCGCCCCGCTCGCAAACAACGTCGCCTACGCCATCGCCGTCGAGCGCCTCGCGAAGCTCGAGGTGCCGGAGCGCTGCCAGGCGATCCGCGTCCTCTGCTGCGAGCTCGCGCGCATCTCCTCGCACCTCCTCGGCCTCGGCGCCTACGGCATCGATGTCGGCGCCTGGTCCGTGTTCCTGTACTCCTTCACCGAGCGCGAGAAGCTCTACAAGCTCTTCGAGGAGCTGACCGGCGCCCGCTTCACCACGAGCTACACCCGCATCGGCGGGGTGGCGCGCGATGTTCCCGAGGGCTGGACGGACCGCGTCAACGCGTTCTGCGACCAGTTCCTGCCGATCCTCGACGAGATCCTCGCGCTCCTCACCCGGAACAAGATCTTCATGGATCGCACCGTCGGCGTGGGCGTCATTTCCCGCGAGGACGCGATCGCCTACGGCCTCACCGGTCCGAACCTGCGCGGCTCGGGGGTGGGGTTGGACCTCCGCAAGGACCGGCCTTACTCGGGCTACGAGCGGTACCAGTTCGACGTGCCGGTCGGCACGAAGGGCGATTGCTACGATCGCTACCTCGTCCGCGGCGAGGAGATGAAGCAGTCGGTCCGCATCGTGAAGCAGGTCCTCGCGAACTTCCCGAAGGGACCGTGGCAGGCCACCGACGCGCGCCGGATCGTGAGTCCGCCCAAGGACAAGGTCCTGACCTCGATGGAGGAGCTGATCCAGAACTTCATGCTCGTGACCGAAGGCCCGCAGATGCCGGCCGGCGAGGTCTACTTCGAGGCGGAGAACCCGAAGGGCGCGCTCGGTTTCTACGTCGTCTCGCGTGGCGGCGGCGTGCCGTGGCGGCTGAAGATCCGCGCCCCGTCCTTCTGCAACCTTTCCATTCTCCCGAAACTCTGCGCCGGCACGATGGTGTCGGACGTGGTCTCGATCCTCGGCTCGCTCGACTTCGTGATGGGCGAGTGCGACCGCTGAACCTGCTTCTTTTCGCTCGATGAATCTCAAGCCCGAAACCCTCGCGCGCATCGACGAGGTGATCCCGCATTACCCGTCCAAGCGCAGCGCCACGCTGCCACTCCTGCATCTCATCCAGGAGGATGTCGGCTACATCCCGCAGGAGGCGATCGAGTGGGTCGCGGCGCGGCTCGAGCTCCAGCCGATCAACGTCTACGAGGTCGTGACGTTCTACCCGATGTTCCGCCAGAAGCCGATCGGGCGGCGGCACGTCAAGGTCTGCCGCACGCTGTCGTGCGCGCTGCTCGGCGCCTACCGCACGTGCGAGACGTTTGAGCGCGAGTTCGGCGTCCGTCGCGGCGAGGTCTCCGCCGATGGCGAGGTCACGGTGGATTTCGTGGAGTGCCTCGCGAGTTGCGGCACGGCCCCGGTGGTGATGATCGACGACGCGCTGCACGAGAAGGTGGACGTCGCCCGCACCCAGGAACTCTCCGCCCAGATCCGCCGCGAGGCCGCCGCGCGTTCCTGAGCCGCCCCGTCCCGCCCCCCGTCCCGTCCCTTTCCCGATTTTCCCCTTCGCCATGCCTGCGCCCGCACAACGTCGCATCATCTTCCAGCACATCGACGAGCCCGGCTACACCAACGATCTCGCCTGCTACCTGCGGCACGGCGGCTACGCGAACCTGCGCCAGGCGGTCACCCGCAAGCCGGAGGAGCTGATCGATGAGGTGAAGAAGTCCGGTCTGCGCGGCCGCGGCGGCGCCGGCTTCCCGTGCGGCGTGAAGTGGGACCTGGTCGACCGCAAGAGCGGCAAGCCGATCTACCTCGTCGTCAACGCCGACGAGTCCGAGCCGGGCACGTTCAAGGACCGCTACATCATCCACCAGGATCCGCACCAGCTGATCGAGGGGATCATGATCACCTGCTTCGCGAATAACGTGAAGCAGGCGTACATCTACATCCGCGGTGAATTCCCTGAGGGCGCGCGCATCCTCGAGAAGGCGATCGCCGAGGCCCGCGCCGGCGGCTTCGTCGGCCCCAACATCCTCGGCACCGGCTACGGCTGCGAAATCTACGTCCACCGCGGCGCCGGCGCCTACATCTGCGGTGAGGAAACCGGCCTGATCGAATCCCTCGAGGGAAAGCGTCCCTACCCGCGCATCAAGCCGCCGTACTTTCCCGCGGTCCTCGGCCTCTACCAGTGCCCGACGATCGTCAACAACGTCGAGACGCTCTGTCACGTGAAGAAGATCGTCGAGATCGGTGGCGAGGCCTACGCCAAGATCGGCACGCCGAACAACACCGGCACCCGCATCCTCTGCGTCTCCGGCCACGTGCAGCGCCCCGGCTACTACGAATTCGAGGTCGGCAAGGTCACCCTCGGCGAACTGCTCAACGAGGTCTGCGGCGGCCCGCTCCCGGGCCGTCGCTTCAAGGCCGTCATCCCTGGCGGCTCGTCCGCGAAGGTCCTCCGCTTCGGCGAGCGCTTCAAGGGGAAGCGCAAGATCGGCAACGACCTCGTCGACTACGACTGGGGCGTCGAGGATGTCCCGATGGACTTCGACTGCCTCGCCATGATCGGCTCGATGGGCGGCTCCGGCGGCGTGATCGTGATGGACGACTCCGTCGACATCGTCGCCGCGCTCGCCAACATCAACGAATTCTACGCCCACGAGAGCTGCGGTCAGTGCACGCCCTGCCGCGAGGGCTCGCTGTGGATGAAGAAGATCTCCGCCCGCATGGTGCACGGCGAGGCCCGCACCGAGGACGGCGCGCTGCTCAAGAGCGTCGCCGACCAGATCGCCGGTCGCACGATCTGCGCCTTCGGCGAGGCCTGTTCGTGGCCGACCCAGAGCTTCCTCGCCAAGTTCGGCGATGAGTTCAAGGCGTACCCGGAATCCCGCAAAGCCGCCGCCGCCCCGGCCGTCCCTCTCGCCTGAGTGCCCGTTCCCTCTTTCCTCGCGCAATGACTTCGCCCGCCAAGACCGAGCTCGTCACCGTCAACATCGACGGCAAGGAGATCGCCGTGCCCAAGGGCACGAACGTGATCGAAGCCGCCCGGCTGGTCGGGGTGGACGTGCCGCACTACTGCTACCACCCGAAGCTGAGCGTGGTCGGCAACTGCCGCATGTGCCTCGTCGAAATGGGCATGCCCGCCGTCGATCCGGCGACCAAGGCGCCCGTGATGGACCCGGCCACCGGCTGCCAGAAGATCAACTGGATCCCGCGCCCGCAGATCGGCTGCGCGACCAACGCGTCCCCGGGCCTCCACATCCGCACGCAGACGCCGCAGATCCGCGACTGCCGCGAGGGCGTGATGGAGTTTCTGCTCATCAATCACCCGCTCGACTGCCCGATCTGCGACCAGGCCGGCGAGTGCAAGCTGCAGGAACAGTCCACCGGCTACGGCCGCGGCTACTCCCGCTTCGTCGAGCAGAAGAACGTCAAGCCGAAGCGCACCCAGCTCGGACCGCGCGTCACGCTCGACGACGAGCGCTGCATCCTGTGCTCCCGCTGCATCCGTTTCTCCAAGGAAATCGCCAAGGATGATGTCCTTGGCTTCATCGACCGCGGCAGCTACTCGACGCTGACTTGCTACCCGGGCCGCAAGCTCGAGAACAACTACTCGCTCAACACCGTCGACATCTGCCCCGTCGGCGCGCTGACCTCGACCGACTTCCGGTTCAAGATGCGCGTCTGGTTCCTCAAGCAGACGAACAGCCTCGACACCGAATCCTCCGTCGGCGCCAACACCGTCGTCTGGTCGCGCGAGGGCGTCATCTACCGGATCACGCCGCGCCGCAACGATGCGGTGAATGACACGTGGATGGCCGACAGCGGGCGCCTGCTCTACAAGGCGGTCCGCGCCGAGTCGCGCCTGACCGCCAAGGACTCCCTCGCCGCGCTGCTCGCCCGGGCCGAGACGATCCTCCGCCTTTCCCCGGGTCTCGCCGCCGTCGTGGGCTCCGGCCAGAGCAGCGTCGAGGAGCAGTTCCTCACGCGCCAGCTGGCGCACGCGCTCAACGCTCCGGCCTACCTGGTTTCCCGCACCGCGGAGGGCGACGGGATCCTCGTCTCCGCCGACCGCAATCCGAACGTCCGCGGCGCGCTCGTTACCGGTCTGGTGTCGGACCTGCCGCAGCCCTACCTTGACGATCTCGGTGAGGCGATCGACCGCGGGGACGTGCGCACCGTGGTGTCGGTCGGCGAGGATCTCATGGCCGCCGGTCTCTCCGCGACCCAGCTGGCCAAGATCTCGGTCATCCAGCTGGGCACCCAGGTGTGCGCCTCCAGCGTGGCGGCCTCCGTGGTGATCCCGACGCTCACGGTCTTCGAAAAGGCGGGCACGATGATCAACCAGCAGTTCCGCCTCCAGCGCTTCGCCAAGGCGGTGGCCGGACCGGTCGGCGCGTTCGATGATCTTGAGGTGCTCGCGCGCTTGATTGCGGCCGCCGGCGGCCCCGCGGAGCCCTCCGACCTCGCCGGGGTCTGGACTCGCCTCGCCGCCGAGATTCCGGCCCTGCGGGGTCTGTCGTACGCCGCGGTCCCCGAGACCGGCGTCGTGCTCGACGCCTCCCCGTGGGCGTCGCTGCCCTTCGTCGAGGGCGAGTCGCTCCACCATCGCCCCGCCCTTGTGGCGGCGAGCGCCTGAACCCTAGGGAACCCACCATGGACGTCTCCCTCTACTTCAACCTTCCGGCGTGGCTGCGCGTGACGCTCCAGGGCGTGGCCGTGATCGTCGTGCTCTTCCCGCTCGCCGCCGCGTGTTCGATGGCCGAGCGCAAGATCTCCGCGTGGATTCAGGGCCGGCCCGGCCCAAACCGAACCATCCCGCCGTTCCTCGCCTGGATCCCGGTCGTCGCCCCGCTGCTCCAGAAGCTCGGGCTCTTCCAACTCGCGGCCGACGGCGGCAAGTTCGTCTTCAAGGAGGATCCGATTCCCGGGCACGTGAACAAGGTCTACTTCGTGCTCGCGCCCATCCTCGCGATGATCCCGGCGCTGACCACGATCGCGGTGGTGCCATTCGGCGCCTACCTCGACTCCGCCGGCCGAACCGTCCCGCTGGTGCTCGCCAACGTCGATGTCGGCATCCTCGCCGTCTTCGCGGTCGCCTCCCTCAGCGTCTATTCGGTGATCCTCGCCGGCTGGGCCTCGAACTCGAAGTACCCGTTCCTCGGCGGCGTGCGCGCCTCCGCGCAGCTGATCTCATATGAGCTGTCGATGACGCTGTCCGTGCTCCCGGTCTTCCTCTGGGTGAACGCCCCCGGCGGCCCGGGCACCCTGAGTCTCTTCGACGCCGTGCAGAGCCAGAGCCAGCCCGGCTTCTGGGGCGGGATGTGGTACGGCGTGCTGATGCCCGTGTCCGCCTTCATCTTCCTCGTCGCCCTCTTCGCCGAGACGAACCGCCAGCCCTTCGACATGCCGGAATCCGAGGCCGACCTCGTCGGCGGTTTCCACACCGAGTACGGCGCGTTCAAGTGGTCGCTCTTCTTCGTCGCGGAGTACTGCCACATGATCGTGGGCTCCGGCGTCTTCGTCCTCCTCTTCCTCGGCGGCTGGAATCCGCTGCCCTGGGTCTCCCTGGAGACGCTCGCGGGCTGGCTCCACCTTGCCGGCAGCCCGGTGCTCACGGGCGTACTCGCGACTCTCCTTTTCCTCGGGAAGGTGGTCGCCTTCATCTTCTTCTTCATGTGGGTCCGGTGGACGCTGCCGCGCTTCCGCTACGACCAGGTCATGAAGCTCGGCTGGCAGAAGCTGCTGCCGCTCTCGATCGCCAATCTCATCGTCTACGCCATCGTCATCGCGCTCATCGAGCGCGCCTGATCCGTCCGCCTCTCCCGCTCCCTCCGCCTCTTTCGCTCCTCCCATGCCCGTCATCCCCGTCGAACGCAAACCGCTCACCCTGGCCGAGCGCACCTACCTCCCGCAGATCGTCCATGGGCTGAAGACGACGTTCCGGCACCTCGTGGCGCCGAACGTGACCTTGGAGTACCCGGAGCAGCGCCCGGAGATCCCGGGCGGCTACCGCGGCGTCCCGACACTCGTCCGCGACCCCAACGGCCGTGAGAAGTGCGTCTCCTGCCAGCTCTGCGAATTTGTCTGCCCGCCGAAGGCGATCCGCATCACCCCGGGCGAGATCGCCCCGGACTCCCCGCAGGCGCACGTCGAGCGCGCGCCGCAGGCCTTCGACATCGACATGCTCCGCTGCATCTACTGCGGCCTGTGCCAGGAGGTCTGCCCCGAGGAGGCGATCTGGCTGCAGACGCAGTACTCGATGACCGGCTACACCCGCGAGGAGATGGTCAACCACAAGGACCGCCTCTACGAACTGGGCGGCACGCTCCCGGATGCCCACCACAAGTGGGACAAGAAGAAAGCCGCGGAGAACGCGGCGGCGCACGGCGGCCATCACTGATCTGAACCGCCCCGTTTCCTGCCCGCTCCTTTCCAGCCATGGCTGACCTGCTCTTCTACGTTCTTGGTGGCGTGACGCTCGGCACGGCCGCGCTCACGGTGCTGAGCCGCAACGCGGTGAACTCCGCGATGTTCTTCCTCCTGAGCCTGCTGGCGACGGCGGGGCTCTTCGTGCTGCTCGACGCCTACCTCCTCGCCGCGCTCCTCGTCCTCGTCTACGCGGGCGCGGTGGTCGCGCTGTTCCTCTTCATCATCATGCTGCTCGACATGCAGGGAGGCGTGCGGCCGCCGTTCACGCGCGCGACCATCGCCGCCGCGGTCGCGGCGACGGGTCTCCTGACCGTGGCCGTGCTGGGCTTCGTGAAGCGCGCGCAGTTGAGTGTCGCCCCGGTCTCCCCGGACCTGCCGGTCGTTGGCGCGTCGCTCAAGGCCTACGCCGCCCAGTTGTTCACGACCTACCTCCTGCCGGTGCAGGTGGTGGGTTTCCTGCTCCTGATCGCGATGCTCGGAGTCATCGTGCTGAGCAAGCGCGTCGAGGGCCTGGAGGACATCAAATGACCATCGGACTCAATGCCTACATCACGCTGAGCGTGATTCTGTTCGCGCTCGGCTTCCTTGGCGTGCTCCTGCGCAAGAACACGCTCGTGATCTACATGTGCCTCGAGCTCATGCTAGTGGCGTCGACGCTCGCGCTGGTGGCCTTCTCCCGGTTCAACAGCCTGCTGGATGGAAATGTCTTCGTCTTCTTCATCCTCACCGTGGCCGCCGCGGAGGTCGCGGTCGGGCTCGCGATCATCGTCGCGCTCTTCCGGCGCCGGCAGACGGTGCAGGTCGACGAATTGAACGCCCTGCGCGACTGAGCGCCCGTCCCGACTGGCTGAACCCTTTCCTGATTCCATGGCCCCCCTTTCCCTTGCTCTCCTCGTCCTGCTCGCGCCGCTCGCGTCGGCCGCAGTGATCGCGCTCCTGCTCCGCCGCCGTGGCGGGCTGGCGTCCGTGGTCTCCGTGACGGCGGCCTTGGTCGTGGCCGGCGCGGGTCTCGCGCTCGTTCTGGGAGGAGACCGCTTCATGGCGTCGATGCCGTGGCTGCAGGTCGGCGGTTTCACGCTCACGGTCGGCTTCCAGTTCGATGATCTCGCCGCCCTCATGCTGGCGATCGTCGGGATCGCGGGTCTCGCGGTGCACGTCTTCTCGCTCGGCTACATGCACGACGACGGCGCGCGCGCGCGGTACTTCGGCGGTCTGTCCGTCTTCATGTTCTCGATGCTCGGCATCGTGCTCGCGGACAACCTGCTGATGATTTTTGTGTTTTGGGAATTGGTGGGTTTCAGCTCCTACCTCCTGATCAATCACTACCACGAGAAGGCCTCGGCCGCCGATGCGGCGAAGAAGGCGTTCATCGTGAATCGCGTCGGCGACTTCGGTTTCCTCCTCGGCATCCTGTGGTGCCAGGCTTCCCTGGGCACGGTGAACCTGACCGAGATCGCGGCCGCGGTCGGCGGGGGTCAGGTGGTCTCGGCCGGCATCCCGCTCCTGCTCTTCTGCGGCGCCCTCGGCAAGTCCGCCCAGATGCCGCTGCATGTCTGGTTGCCGGACGCGATGGAGGGCCCGACCCCGGTGTCGGCGCTGATCCACGCGGCGACCATGGTGGCGGCGGGCATCTACATGCTGTGCCGGATCGAGCCGCTCTTCGCGGCCGCGCCGGCCGCCCTCGACGTCGTCCTGTGGGTCGGCACCGTGACCGCCCTCTACGCCGCGCTCTGCGCGATCGTTCAGAACGATATCAAGAAGGTGCTGGCGTATTCAACGCTGTCGCAGCTCGGCTACATGGTGGCCGCCTTCGGTCTCGGTGCGCTCCGGATGCGTCACGGTGACGGCGCCGCGGCCCACGAGATCGTGCTCGCGGCGGGCGCGGGGACCGCGATGTTCCACCTCACGACGCATGCCTTCTTCAAGGCGCTGCTCTTCCTCGGCTCGGGCGCGGTCATCCACGCCTGCCACCACGAGCAGGATATCCTGCGGATGGGCGGGCTGCGCCGGTTGCCGGTGACGTTCGCGACCTTCACGCTCGGCGTGCTCGCGATCATCGGGACGCCCGGCCTGGCGGGTTTCTTCTCCAAGGACGCGATTCTCTACCTCGCGCTCGCCAACTCCCCGATCGTCTTCGGGGTGCTCGCGCTCACCGCCGTTCTGACGTCGTTCTACATGGTCCGGATGTGGAAGCTGGTCTTCTTCGGTGCACCGCGGAGCGAGTCGGCGTCGCATGCACATGAGGGCGGCCTGAGCATGGCTTTGCCGCTCATCGTTCTGGCGGTCCTCGCGATCATCGCTGGTTACGGTGGTGTCTACGGCAAGCTGGCGGGTTCGTTCGCGGACCTGCTGCCGCACGCGCACGGGAGCGACCACATCACGGTTCTCGTGACCAGCATCGCGGTGCTGGCCATCGGTGCCGGCGCGGCCTGGGCGTTCTACCCCGCCGCTGGTGAGGATGCATTGGCGAAGCGGGTGCCCGGCGCGTACGCCGGCCTCCAGCTCCTCAACGGCTCGTTCGACGCCGCTTACTCCTTCTACGTCGCCAAGGTGCAGCAGCGGTTTGCCATGCTGCTCAACTTCCTCGAGCAGATCGTGCTCGCCGGCCTCATCATCCGCGGCGTCGCCGGGGTCGTTGGTCTCGTCGGCATCGGCGTCCGCGCCCTCCACGTCGGCAGTCTCCACGTTTATGTGTACTGGTTCCTCCTCGGTGCGGCGCTCCTCTGGGCGCTCGTGACCGGCGTGTTCTAACCCGTCTTCCGCGAACCAGCGCTGACCCATGCAACTCGACCCTCTCCTCCTCGCCATCGCGACGCCCCTGGCGGTGGCGGCCGTGATCTTCGCCGGGCTGCCCAAGCGCTACTCCGTGCGCCTGGCCTACCTCGGCTTCGGCGTCCCGGCAGCCATCGCCCTGTGGCTCTGGAGCCGCTTTCCCGCGGGCGCGGGCGAGGCCTACCAGTTCATGTCGAGTCGCGACCTCGGGCTCTCCCTGCTCGGGATCAAGCTGACCCTCGGGCTCAACGGCATCTCCCTGCCGATGTTCGTCCTCGCGGGCGTCGTCGGTCTCGCCGCCGGGCTCTACGCGATCCAGTCCGGCGCGGAGCGACTCAAGATCTACCTCGCGCTCCTGCTCGTCATGCAGGGCGGGTTGATGGGTGTCTTCGCCAGCGTGGACATCTTCTTCTTCTATTTCTTCCACGAACTCGCGCTGATCCCGACCTTCATCATGGTCGGGATCTGGGGCGGGCGCGACCGGGGCTATGCGGCGATGAAGCTCACGATCTACCTCACGGTGGGAGCGATGCTGTCGCTGGCCGGCTTGATCCTGATCTACCACCAGAGCGGTGCGCAGACGTTTGATCTGATCACGCTGCGGGCCGAGGCGCTGGCGCATCCGTTGTCCTTCACGGCGCAGAAGTACGGTTTCGGTCTGCTGCTTTTCGGTTTCGGCATCCTGGTTTCCCTGTGGCCGTTCCACACGTGGGCCCCGCTCGGCTACGGTGCCGCCCCGAGCTCGGCGGCGATGCTGCACTCGGGTGTGCTGAAGAAGTTCGGCCTCTACGGTCTCCTGCAGGTCGCCCTCCCGCTGGCCCCGGTCGGCGCGGCGCACTGGTCCGGTGTCCTCACCGTCCTCGCCTTGGGCAACGTCCTGATCGTCGGCATCATCGCCCTCGCCCAGCGCGACCTCAAGCAGGTGGTCGGGTACGGCTCGGTCATGCACATGGGCTATGCCTTCCTCGGCATCGCGGCGACGTCCGTCGTCGGGGTGGGGGGCGCCGTCCTCATGATGGTGGCGCACGGGTTGTCCGTCGCCCTGCTCTTCCTGCTCTCGACCTGCATCTACCACCGGACGCACACGTTCGATCTCACCGAGATGGGCGGGCTGGCGCGGCACACTCCCGTGCTGGCGGCGTTCTTCGTCGCCGCCACGATGGCGTCCATCGGTCTGCCGGGCTTCGCCAATTTCTGGGGTGAGCTGACGCTCTTCGTGGCGATCTGGAAGTCCTCTCCGTGGGTCGCCGCCGGGGCGGTCGCCGGGGTCGTCATCACCGCGATCTACGCCTTGCGCGCGGTCGCAAAGGTCTTCTTCGGTCCGCCGACCGAGGCGTTCTCCCGGGTCGTCGCGCATGTCGCGCCCGTCGATCTGCGCTGGGCCGAGCGCCTGCCCGCGCTGCTGCTCCTCGGCTTGCTGCTCTTCATCGGTTTCTGGCCGCGGTCCCTCTCCGCGCCGCTCAACTCCGCCCTCGGTTCCCTGGCCCCGGCGCTGGCCGTCAAGGCGGCCGCCGATCCGCGTCCCTAACCGTCGCCCGCCGCGATGAATCTCTCCCTCCTCCAGTCCGCCGCCGCCGACAATCGTTGGGCGGACTTGTTCCCCGAACTGCCGCTGGCGTTGCTGGCGCTGTTCCTCCTCGTCCTCGAGATCGTGCTCCCGAAGCGGCAGCACCGGTCCATCCCGGTCGTGGCGATCCTCGGCCAGGTCGCGCTGCTCGTCGCCCTGCTGGTCAATCTGCGTGGGGGCATGACTGAGCAGCTGACGTTCAACGGTCTCCTGCGGCATTCGCCGACCGGGCAGTTCTTCCGGGTCCTCTTCCTCGTCACGTCGCTTCTCGTCAGCATCCTCGGAGTGGTCAGCCTCGCCCGGCAGCGCATGCCGCGGGTGGAGTTCTTCCACATCGTGATGGTCGTGGCGGCCGCGATGATGCTGCTCGTGCAGAGTCATCACTTCGTGATGTTCTTCGTCGCGCTGGAGACCGTCACGGTCGGGTTCTACATCCTCGTCAGTTACTTCCGGACCAATCCGCTCTCGCTGGAGGCCGGCCTGAAGTACCTCGTGATGGGTGCGCTCAGCTCCGCGATCCTGCTCTTCGGCATCGTGCTGCTCTACGGCGCGGTCGGCAACCCGGCGCTGGCGCCGTCCGGCATCGCCGCCGGGGCGATGGACTTCGCCTCGGTGCGGCAGTTCCTCCTCGCGCACCCCGACAACTTCCTCGCCCAGCTCGGTATCGTCCTCGTGCTCTCCGGGGTGGCCTTCAAGATCGGTGCGGTGCCGTTCCAGATCTGGGTGCCGGATGTCTACCAGGGGGCTCCGACCCCCGTGACGGCCTTCCTCGCCGTGGGCTCGAAGGCCGCCGGCTTCGGCGCCTTGGTCGTCCTCGCCGGCGTCTTCGCCCCGTGCAAGAGCCTGGTCATTCCGGTGCTGTCCGTGATGGCGGGGGCGACGATTCTCTTCGGCAATCTCGCGGCCCTGACCCAGTACAACGTCAAGCGGCTAATCGCTCTCTCCGGCGTGTCGCACGCGGGTTACCTCCTGATCGGGGTGATCGCGGCCTATTACGACCCGGCGGCCTTGAGCGGGGTTTACTTCTACCTCATCGCCTACCTCGTGGCGTCGTTCGCGGTGTTTGGCGTCATGACCCATGTGTGCGGCGAGAATGAGGCGGATCAGGAGCTCGAGCACTACGCCGACCTCGCCCAGACGCATCCTTTCCTCGCGCTGGTGCTCGTGATCGGGCTGGGTTCGCTGGCCGGCATTCCGCCGCTGGCCGGCTTCATCGGCAAGCTGATGATCTTCCTCGCCGCCTTCTCGGCCGGGCTCTACGTGCTGCTCGGCATCGCGGTGCTGGGCGTCATGATCTCGATCTACTACTACTTCGGCTGGATCAAGGCGGCGTGTTTCTCCGCCTGGCGGCTGCCCACCCCGGCGGGTGAGGCGGTCCCGAGCCTGCCCCGCACCCCGGTGGCATGGCCCGCCCGGATCACCCTCGGCACCCTCGCGGTCGCCTCCGTGGTCCTCGGGCTTTGGCAAGGCCCGATCATCGGCTGGCTGCTTGCGCGCTGAGGCGGGTAAATCGGAGGTCGCGCCCACCCCTTTCACCGCCGCGCCCCCGATCCCCGAACCCTCCGCCCCGCCATGCGCATCACCGGTCTCGCCCTCGTTCCGCCGCCGACCGCCGCCGGCCTGCCGCAGGTCTCCCCGGAGTTGCTGGCCTCAGTCCTCGCCCGGTATTCACGGAGCAACGACGGACTGGAGGCCATTCTCGCGAAGGTGGATCTTCGCGACCCGGACGCCTCGATCGACCGCATCCTGAAGTTTGTCGATTACGGCCATGCCTCCATCGGCGGCCTGACCGGCGGCTTGGCGGTGGCGCTCGACGGCGTGTCGATGTGGCTCGCCTACAAACTGTTTGAGATCGCTCAGATGGCGGACGGGCAGGAGTCGTCGACGCGGTACATCACGATGGACGCGTCGCAGGTGCCGTCCGCCGAGGAACTCGGCGTGCCGGAGGATCTCGCGGATCGCTGGCGCGGCGTGATCGCGCGCAGCTTCGCGGCCTATCACGCCGAGTACGGACGGCTCGACGCCTTGGCGACGGCCGAGCCGGACCGCGTGCGACTGCCCGCCGACGCCAAGCCCGCCGTGGTCACGCGCCTGCGGAAGAACTACGCGCTCGACCGCGCCCGTTACTTCATCCCGCTCGCCACCCGCACCAACGTCGGCCTCGTGCAGACCTCGCGCATGTGGGCGCAGACGGTGAAGCACCTCGATTCCCTCCCGCAGCCCGAGGCCCGCGCGGCGGCGACGCTGATCCGCGACGAGCTGCTCAAGCAGTCGCCGCGCCTGATGCGCCACAGCCGCGCCGAGGCGTCCTTCGAGGAGCAGGCCCGGCAGGAACTCGCCCTCTCGTGCCGGATGGGTCTGGCGCGTCTTTCGACGGATGGGTTGGCCGACGAGGTCTGGGTGCACGTCGACCGGGCCGCCCCGCCGTTCCTTGCCGAGGAGCAGGGCGCGGCCGAGGCGCTCCGTCACCGCCGCAACCGTTACGGCCATCAAGGTCTGGCGACCCGGCGCATGCGTGTGACCTTCGCGTGGAACAACCTCGCGCTCGCGGAACTGCGCGACCTGAACCGCCACCGCACCGGGCACCGGTTTACCCCGTTGATCCAGGCCGGGTTCTACCTCCCGCCGGAGATCGCGCGCGCGCCGCACGCGGACCTCCTGCGTGAGCAGGCCGCGCTGACCGCCGAACTGCTGCGGCGCGGCTCGCCGGCGTATGCCTATTCGCTGCTCCTCGGCGCGCAGACTCCCTTCGAGCACAGCACGCACGCCGACAAGTTCATCTACGAGGCGGAGCTGCGCACCGGCGTGGGTGCGCATTTCCGCTACGCCGAGCACCTCAGCGCCGCGCTGCGGGAATTCTTCGCGCAGGTGCCCGAGGCCCGGGAGTGGGTCGTCGAGGGCACCGCGGAGCCCGAGTAGGCGGTCCGGCGTACCGGCCGCCCCGCCCGGCCCGGGTCACAAATCGTCGCGCAAGCGCCGCTCCGAAATCGGTGGCGGCGTGGTCCGGGCCTTCGGTGCGGGCTTGGACTCGCGCATCCGGACCACGACGGAGAGCTGGCAGTTCACGGCTTTGCCCTCGTGGAAGATCGGGGAGAACTCGGCGTTGACGACCGCGACCACGGCGGCCACCCGCAGGGCATCCGGACCTTCCGGCGCGACACCGGGTGCAGTTAGGCAAACATCGACTCAGGAGAAGCCGGGATTGAGCCCCGGTCAGCCGGAAAATGCTTTTCGGATAGCAACCGGGGCGGGGACGCGGCACGTTCCCCCCTGCATGTCGTGGCTGCATCGGCTGGAACGCTGGCTGGGCCCCGTGGCCCTCCCGAACCTCACCCTGTATCTGGTGATGGCTCAGGCATTTGTGTATTTGACGGCCCTGCTTGGGCTGCTTGACCCGACGCGGGTGATGCTGATCCCGGCGGCGGTGATGGCGGGGGAGTGGTGGCGCCTCTTCACCTTCGTGGCCGATCCGCCGGCGGCGCACTGGGTGTTCGTGGCCTTCGCCCTCTACTTCCTGTACCTGAGCGGATCCGCGCTGGAGGAGCAGTGGGGAACGGTGCGTTACAACCTGTTTCTCCTCGTGGGCTACCTGCTGGTGGTCGGCACGGCGTTCCTGACCCCGTATGCGGCCGCGACGAATCTCTTCATCAGCGGCTCGATCTTCCTCGCCTTCGCGCAGCTCAATCCGACGTTCACGATGTACGTCTTCCTGGTGCTGCCGATCCAGATACGATGGCTCGCGCTGATCGCCTGGCTGGGCTACGCGTGGAGCTTCGCGACGGGGGATCTTGCCACCCGGCTCTCGATTACGGCGGCGTTGGCGAACTACTTCCTGTTCCTCGGACACGACCTCTGGCTCTCGCTGCGGCAAGGCTTCCGCCGCGCGCGCACGAACGCCGAGCGCCGCGACGGCCCCCAGGTCCGACACCGGTGCCATGTCTGCGGCAAGACCGATTTGAGCCACCCGCAACTCGACTTCCGTTACTGCTCCAAGTGCGCCGGCGATCAGTGCTACTGCCCGGAACACATCCGCAACCACGAACACGTGCTCACCGATGGCGACGCGAAGCAGCCCTAGCCGCCGCGCCAGCCCCAGGGGCGCGACGGCCGTCAAGCGAACCCGCACCCGCCCGCCGACCGGTTCGGCCGCCGCCAGCGGCCCCGGCGCTCCCGCCGCGCCGCTGGCTCCGACGGGCCAACTGGCGACGCTGCGTGCCTGGCTCGCGTTCGCGGAGCGAGCCTACGCGGACGCCGGTCTCGCCCTCGGGCAGGTGGCGTCGACGGCGCACGATGAGGCGTTGTTCCTCCTGCTGCGGTTGCTCGGCTGGCCGCTCGACAGCGATGCCTCAGTGCTCGATCAGCGCCTCGACCCCGCGCAGCGGATCACCCTGCGGCAGGGACTCGAGCGACGCGTGCGGGACCGCGTCCCGGCCGCCTACGTGGTCGGCCAGGCCTGGCTCGGCGGCCTGCGCTTCCACGTCGACGAGCGCGTCATCATTCCGCGCAGCTACTTCGTCGAGCATCTCCTCTCCGGACAACTTGAGCTCCTGACCGGTCCCGCGCGTTCCGTGCGCCGGGTGGTCGACGTGTGCACCGGCTCCGGCTGCCTCGCGATCCTCCTCGCGCGGCACTTCCCGCGCGCCACGGTCGATGCGATCGACCTCTCCCCCGGCGCCTTGGAGGTCGCGGCCCTGAACGTGCGCGCACACGGCCTCGACCGTCGCGTGCGCCTGCACCGCAGCGACGTGTTCGCCGCCGTGCCGGCCCCGGCGGACGGCTACGACCTGATCTTGAGCAACCCGCCGTACGAACCGAGTGCGGTGTGCGACCGGTTGCCCGAGGAATTCCGACATGAGCCGCGGCTCGCGCTGGATGGCGGACGCGACGGCCTCGACATCATCCGCCGCCTGCTGCGGGAGGCGGCTCCGCGTCTGGCCCCGCGTGGTCTCGTTGCGCTCGAGGTCGGCGGACTGCGCGCGGCGATGGAGCACGAGTTCGGCCACCTCGGACTGCTCTGGCTGCCGTCGGAGGACGGCAGCGACTGCGTGTGCGTCATCCGCGCCGATCGCCTGCGGGCGGCGGCGTCCGCGGGCGCGACGGCGTTGAAGGCCGTGGCCGCGAAGCCCGGACGGAGTCAGACTTCGGCGGGCAGGCCGGCTCCGGCGCTGCCCGAAGCCGGGGCGAAGGTGCCCGCCCCGCCTGCACGGGCGAGGCTCGTTAAGCGCGGGCGTAGCAGTACAGCATAGCCCGCCGACCCCGCCCGCACGGGCGAGGCCGGGCGCGCGCCCGCGCCGTCAGGCGTAGGTGTCGACCAGCGAACCGGTCCGCAGGCGCGCGAGCACCGCTTTCGGCGTCAGGGGGCGCGCCAGCGAGACGCGCACGGTCCGGGGCTCGTTCGGGTAAAGCTCGAAGAAGTTGTCCGACGCCTCGTGCACGACGCCAGGGAGATCGAAGTGCACGCGGTGCTGGAAGACCGCCGACTGGAACGTCACGTCGACCTCCCGGCCGCCGCGGCCAACCGCGCGGGCGCGGGTGCGGATGCGGCCCCGCGGCAGCGCGAGGAAACGCGGCGGGGCGAGGAAGACCGTCTCCTCGCTGACCGTCCGGTCCGCCACGTCGAGCGCGATGCGCAGGTAGAGGTGGTCGCGTCCGTGCGTGGCCATGGCGGCGGCGACCGGCACGGTGACGTGGCGGCGGCTCTCGCCGGGGCGCAGCGCGACGCTCCGGCGTCCGCCCTCAAGGCGGCGTCCGTCGAGGTGGAGGAGATCCCAGCGCAGCACCCCGCGCGCGGCGACCGGGGCGTCGTACACGGTGTGGACATGCACCTCGTTGACCGTCGTACCGCGGTAGTTACCGATCTTGGTCGTCTCGTCGGCGGGCACGTGGGCCGAGACCAGAGCAGGAGAGTCCGGCGGCGGCGGCTCCGTCCGGCCGGGCCAGCTGGGGTTCGACGGTGAGGGTGACGCTCCCGGCGTCGTGCTGCTGCTGGATCCGGACGTTCGCGAGACGGTTGCGGCTCCAGCCTTCCAGACGCAGGTCGCGCCAGATGCCGGCCGTGACGAAGCGGGGACCCCAGTCCCAGCCGAACTGGCACTGCTGCTTGCGGATGCGCACGCAGTTGCCGACCGGGTCGTTGAACTCCGCCGGGGGCGTGAAGCCTCCCCGCTCGCGGATGTAGCGGAGCGCGCTGTCAAAGCGGATCACGAGGCGGTTGCGTCCCGGGCGCAGCCACGGCTTCACGTCCCAGCGGAAGCCGATGAACATGTTCTCGGTGCGGGCGACGCGGTGCCCGTTGAGCGTCACCGTCGCCACCGTGTCGAGTCCGTCCGCCACGAGGTCAATCACCTCCTCGCCGCGAAGATCGGCGGGGACCGTGAACCACGTCTCGTACTCCCAGTTCCGCTCCTCAATCCACTGCAGGTCGAGTTCGTTCGTCCCGTAAAATGGATCCGGAATCCGGCCCGCCCGACGCAGATCGGTGTGCACGCAGCCCGGCACGAGCGCCGGTTGCCAGGTTCGGGTCGCGGCGTCGCGAAAGCGCCAAGCCGGGCCGGAGAGGGGAAGGGTCTTCATGGGTGAGGAGGCAGGGAAGAGGGCGGGAGGAGGACGGAGTGCGGTGCATCCCCCGCGGCCGGGGGAGGAAGGGTGCCCCCGGTGCCGCACCGGCGCGCGGCGATGAACCGCGGCCGGGTGCGCACGCTGGGTGCGAAGGGGAAGCCTAGCAGGTGGGGGCGATTCCGGCGTTGCCTGAAATGACATATCTTTTGTCGAATCCGACGTCATGGCCCTCCCGCCGCCCCCCTTCCGGGTGCAATTCGTCACCGATTCCCGGCTGGCCTACTTCCGGGAGGCGGTGGTCGGAGCGCGCCGCTTTGGGTTTGAGACGGGTCGTCTGGAATTCGTGGACCGATGGCTGGAGCCGGAGCTCCGTGGGGACCTCGGCCGGCTGGTGCGTCGCGACCGGGTGGCGGGGATTGTGGCGCCCCTGCACACCCCGGCGGAGGAGCGGCGGTACGCGCGGCTCGGCATCCCGGTCGTGAACATCTCCAACGCGCTGCCGGCGTCGACGATCCCGGTGGTGACGCAGGATGACGTGGCGGTGGGGCGACTCGCGGCCCAGCACCTGCGGTCGTGCGGGGCGCGCTCGTTCGGCTTCTGGGGGGACCTGCGGCAGGCGTACGTCCGGGAGCGGCACGCGGGATTCCGGGACGAGTTGGCCCGTCATGGCGAGGAGGGCGCGCTGTGGACGGAGGCGGGATCCGATCGGCGGATGGGTCCGTGGCTGGGACGCCAGCGTCGGCCGGCGGGCGTGTTCGCGGTGCTGGACGAGCAGGCGCTCGGACTGATGCGGGCGGCGCGGCGCTCGGGCTGGAGCGTGCCCGACGACGTCGCGATCCTCGGGGCAGGGGACGACGATTTCTGGGTCGAGTTTGAGAGCGTGCCGCTTTCGAGCATCCGCCTGCCGGCGCGGCGGATCGGCTACGAGGCGGCGGCGCTGCTCGCGGAATTGCTGGAGCGCGGCGGGCCGGCGCGGAGCCCGTTGCGGCTGCCGGTCGAGGGCATTTCGGCGCGGCGCTCCACCGATGTGGTCTTCGCCGGCGATCCGGCGGTGGCGCGCGCCGTGCGCTTCATCCGGGAGCACGCGCTGGCCAATCCCTACGTCGGGGACGTGGCGCGCGCGGCGGGACTGTCGCGCACGGCGCTGCAGGCGCGGTTCCGGGCGCTCGTCGGGCGGACGATCCTGCACGAACTCCAGCGCACGCAGCTGGCCCGCGCCCAGGATCTGCTCTCCGCGTCAGACCTGCCCATGGCCGTGATCGCCGAACGCTGCGCCTTTCCGAATTCACAGCGGTTCTCGGTCGTCTTCCGCCGCCACCTCGGAGTCACTCCCAGCACCTACCGCCGTTTGCACCAGGGACGGGAGTGAGGGGGAGGGTCCCGCCATTCCCGCTTCGCAGACACACCCGGGACGGTCGACGCCGCGCGTTGTGGCGAAGGGGGAGCGAAACCGAATTCCGCGTCCCGCACGTGGCCACGGAATCGCCGTCCCGTCACGCCGCGGCGAGATGGAGTTTGCCGGGGAAGGCGCTCTGCGCTTGGCTGCCCGCGCCATGAGTACCCCTCCCTGCGGCTATGGTCGGAAGGCGTTCATCCGGAATTCACTTCTCTTCTCCGCGCTCGGCGTGGCGTCGGGACCGGCGGGATCCAGCGCGCCGGGCGACACTCCCGCTCCGACCCCCGGCCCCTCGCCCCGGGCCTGGCGGCCCGTCGCGGTGCTCGATCACAAGCGCACGCTGCGGCAGGGCGACTGGTCCGATCTCGTCGCCGCCGTGCGCGCCGGAGCCGACCTGCGGATGAAGTCCCAGTTCCTCCATCATGAGCACATCGAGCCCGGTTCGCCGAATCACGCGCTCATCGAGGAGGTGATGGACTGGCGGGTCACCCATGTGATCGAGAACCGCTGGGTTTCCGCGTGCGCCAACCTCCGCCAGCCGATCACGCTCCTCGGAAACGGCTTCGGTCCCGATCCCTCGCTTTCGCTCTTTCTCTACAACCAGGACGGCCAGCAGGCGGTGGCCCGCCTGTTCCTTGATGGCAAGGTCCGCGACGGCGCGCGCGGTCCGGGCCCCGTGGTGCAGGATCCAGCCATGCCGAAGTACCACCTGCAGGAGGTCTTCGACGCGGAGACCAGCGGACCGAGCCGCAACTTCATCTACGACTTCGAGAGCATGACTTGGTTCGTGCGGCAGGACTGGACCGAGCTCTACAGCCACACCGCGGATGGGCGGGCGCGGTCGGGCTCGCGGCAAGACCTGATTCGCGCCTTCCAGGCCGGCGCCGAATTGAAGGTCGCGGTCGAGGGTCTGTGTGACGACCTGGTGCCCGCGGGAGAGCCCAAGGTCGCGCACGAGACGATCGTGCACTGCGGGGCCAGCTACTGCTACCTGCAGGACGAACTGCTCAGCGTGGGTTCCCAGCCGGTGGTGCGGGTCCGGCCGGGCATTCCCACGCTCTACCGCAGCGGAGGCTGGGACTATGGCTGGCTCTACCTGCGCACCGACGGGGTGGTGACGCGGCGGCTGGTCGATCCCTACACCCGCCAGTTCTCGGACTCGACGCGGCGTCACGCGCTGCGCTGGTTCGTGCGCTGACCCCACCCGCCTTCGGCGCCCGGTTCGCCCGGCCGCCGGTGGGCGGCGCGGGCGAATCCCTGTAATCTCGGTCGCGCCTCCACCGGGCTTTACGGGTCATCGGTCCCCCTCCATCTTCCCGTCATGCTCCGCTACCTTGGCCTCGGGTACCGTCGCTTCGGCCTCCAGCCGACGACCTCGCCGCCGCGGATGAACTGGGAATTCTATGCGGTGGTGAACGGGCGTTGCGCGCCGCTGCCGCCCGCGGGTCCCAAGGGCGTGCCGCGGGCCAACACGCTGTGGGTCTCCGCGCCGGGCAGCGCGCACGGCTGGACCGGGGTGGGGCAGTGCCGGGCCTACATCACCGCCTTCCACTTCGGGCTCGTGCCGCCGCAACTCGAGGCCGCCGTCCGGCGCGGCGGGCAGTTGGCCGTGCCGCTCGAGGTCCATGAGCGGCGCCGGTTGGTCGAACTCGCCAAGCAGGCGCGCACCGAGTTCGAGGCCCCAACCCATCTCGGCAGCCTGCTCTACCAAGGCATCCTCGCTGAACTCTCGCTGCTGGTCCTGCGCAAGCTCCCGGAGGCCGTGAAGCCGCTGCCGGCCAGCCGCGCCCGGCGCACCGCCGACGCCGCCGTGCAGTGGTTCGCCGCCCACCTCGACGAGAATCCGTCCCTCGCCGCCATCGCGCGCGCCACCCACGTCTCCGTCAGCACGCTGCGCCGCGCCTTCCTCGGGGCGCGCGGCGAGACACCGCACCGGACCTTCGCCCGCCTGCGCCTCGAGACCGCCATGCGCCTGATGGTCGAGACTCCCCACAAGCTCGATGACATCGCCGCCAAGTGCGGCTACGCGGGCGCCAGCGACTTCGGCCGGGCCTTCAAGGCCGCGACCAAGGTCAGCCCTGCCGTCTGGCGGCGCACCATCCTCGAGGGTCCGGGTTACATCCGGCGCTGACGCGTGAACGTTTCCGCACAGTTTTTGACCGCCTCCCCGCTGGGCGTCCGGCGTGCGAGTTGGTAGGGTTGTGGTCGCGGTTTCGGGCTCTCGTCGTCTTCCCTCCCTCCAACCGACCCGCGATCCGCCCCTCCACCTCTTACCTCCCATGATGCGCCGCCGTGAATTCGTCTCCCTCGCTGCCGCGGGGGCCTTTGCGGTCCCCTCTCTCGCCCGGCACCTCGGCGCCGCCACGACCGCGGCACCGTCGGCGCGCCCGACCGAGTATGAGTTCCTGCGTCGGATCCCGCCCGAGCGGCTGCGCGCGCTGATCGGGGATCGTCCCGACGCGAACGGGCTGAGCGGCAGCAACCGCCTTGCCGGCCGCTGGCTGGAGGCCGGCCCGCAGCGCGGCTCCTGCCGCGGCGTCATCGCCGGGGTCGTCCTCGACGATCTCGCCCTCGCCGAGGACGCGTGGCGCGGGATCGAGGTCGCGTTCGCGCACCAGCGCGACGACGGCGGCTTCGTCGCCAACCTCCGCCCCAACGGGAAGAGCGCGCGCCCGTTCGGCGCCGCCGTCGAGACCGCGTTCTTCTTCCTCCAGGAAATGGGCCGCGCCGTGCTCGTCATCCGCCAGTCGCCGCACGAGCCGGTCTTCCGCGAGCGACTCGCCGCGCTGGAGCCGAAACTCCGCCGCGCCGGTCGCTTCATCCTCTCCGGCTACGACACCATCATCGACAACAGCAGCAAGGCGGTGAACCGGATCTTCATCGCCGCCAAGGCCTTCGGCCTCTGCGGACGGGTCCTGCGCGACGAGGAAGTGCTCGCCGCCGCGCACCGCTTGGTCGCGCATGGGCTGACGCTGCGCGACGCGCAGGGCATCTTCATCGAAAACGGCGGCCGCGACTCGAGCTACAACGCCGTCTCCATCCTTTTCGGCCAGGTGCTGGCCCTGCACGTTCCGATTCCGGAATTCGAGGCGGCTCTGCCCGCCGCGGTCGCCTGGCAGATCAGCCGCATCCGTCCGGATGGATCGATCGAGGTCGAGGGCAATTCGCGCACCGGCGTCGGCAAGGAAAAGTCCTACTTCGGCGACCCGAAGACCGTGAACCACGGCGAGATCGTCCAAGCGCTGACCCTCTACGGGATCGTGCACGGCGACCGGGCCGCGCTCGCCGCCGCCGATCGGGTCTTCGCTTTCTGGAAGAGCGGCGCGCCGGCAAAGGTCGCCGGCTGAGCTTCGCTCCGCCTCCGGCCGGCGTGGCCGGGGGCCTGCGCCGCGGCGCGGGCCGGCTCCGGCCAGCCGCGTCACCCGTTGGCACTCTCGTCCCAGCGGGGCCGCTTAGCCGTCGAGGTCGTAGATCTCGATAATGGCCTCTCCGCTGCCGCCATCCAGACCCTTCACATGCACGGTGTACGCATTGGGCTGTAAGGTCAGCGTGAGGGCGGCGTCCCGACTCTGCGACGGCAACGCAAATGCACCCACTTTCGCAAACGACGTGGCCAGGCTTGGAGACCAGTCATCGTTCTCCGCGATCAAGTTACTTCCCTGATAGACCTCGAGTTTCGGATCATTTAGGGGATTCGTCACGCCGAAGGCGGATAGCGTCGGGCCGACAGCGCGGATCAGAACCGTCTTCGCTCCCGTACCGCCAATCACGAAACCGGCGATCAGAATGTCACCGCCAGCGCCCACGCGATTGCGAGCAGAGACGTTGAGCAGGCGCGGGCTATTCCCCGAACCGGCATCGTACGCCTCCACGAGCACCACTCCACTGCCAGTACCACTGATGTGGACCGTGTGGCCACCACTTAGGCTCGAACTGAGCGCGGCGTCGCGACTATCAGCCTCGAGCGAAAAAGCTCCAACACTCGCGAAGGTTGCCGCCAGCGCGCTGCCGCCACCCCAGTCGTCGTTCTGCGCCACGGACGCATTCGCACTGTTGAATAGCTCAAAGCGCGGGTTCGGGTGGGCATCGGTGACACCGAACACTCCGAGTCGTGGACCGACGGCACGCAGGAGGACAGGCTTCGCTCCACCCGTCATGACGAATCCGACAATGAAAGTACGGCCAGCACCAAGGGGCGTGCGAACCGACAGGTTGGAGAGACGGCTCGTGATGCCGACCGCTACCGAAAGCGCCGCGCCGGAGCTGGTGGTCGATCCCGCCGAATTGCTCACGACCACCGAGTAGGTGCCGGCATCGGCGGCTGCGACCGAATTAAGTGTCAGCGTCGCACCAGTCGCACCGCCGATGGCGACACCGTCCTTGCGCCACTGGTAGGTCACAGGGGAACTGCTCGTCGCGGCGACACTGAAGGTCGCACTGCCACCGACCGTGGTCGTGACCGCGGCGGGAGCCGTGGTGATGACAGGCGCAGAGGCCGCTGACGTCAGGGATCCGTAGATGGAGACCGACGCCGAGTTGAGGGTGCCCGCGACACCCTCGACCGTATCGATAACCCGGACGGTCCAAGTACCTGCGACACCTTCGCCCCAATGGCGGGGGGTGGAGAAAGTCCAGGGGGCAAAGTCCGCCGCAGTGTCTTTCGCGCGCGGCGCGCCCAGTACCGTGGTGGTACCAGAAGGCGAGATCAGCTCGAAACGGAGTTGGCCTCGGTTGGCGTGGCTGACGTTGATCGTCACCTCGACTGTCTCCGCCCTGAAGTTGCTCGCGCCAGTAAAGGCAAACGTCCGACTGAGCCCAGCGGAAACATTGTCGGGAACGGTCCCCGAGGTGTTGGACGCAAGAGAGGTCGACTGCTCGGGCCCGAGATTAGTCCAGGTTCGAGCGAGCGCCACGGCCGCGCTAGCGTCGATGAAGCCCGCGCCATACTTGTGATTGAAATGAAATCCAGCGCCGTTGATCACCCACTCCGTATCCGTCGGGTCATTCTTTCGGGCGGAGCGAATGAAAATCTCCTTCACGTCGCGCCATCCGAGACTCGGGTTGGCCTGTAGCATGAGGGCCGCGACACCGGCCGCTTGGGGAGTCGAGTAAGACGTACCCTGAGTGCCACTGGTCGTATAATCTCCCTCCGGCGAGGCACTGGTGTTCGCACCCCGTGGCCCCACGTTATCGGCGGCAAGGAGCTGCGTTTCGCTCCCCTTAAGGGTCTGACCAGCAGCGCACACGATCGCCTGCGGACCGGACTCGCTGAACGAAGCCTGACGTCCCTGACTGTTCGTTGCGGCGACGGCGAAGACATAGCGACTGCCAGAGAAACCGTCGTACCCGGCATGGTCGCCATCATCCCGTCCGTTGCCGGTCGCTACGAAGTAGAGCACGCCACGGTTGGAACGGCCGGATTCCACGCCGGCACGCAGCGCGGCGACGGCGGCAGTTCCAGGCCCGGAGGCCGTGGCAGCATCGTCATCTGGGCCCCAACTGTTATTGGAAATCTGGACCACGCCGGTTCGCCACCCCAACGCCTCCGCTTCCTTGATGTCGGTCGAGGCCGTATTCCGACCCTCGCCGAGAAGACGCACACCCACGAGCCTCGCCTGAGGCGCGGCCCCCGTCATCCCAATGCCGTTGTTCCCGCGAGCCGCGATGAATCCAGCGCAGACGGTGCCATGATTTTTTGCATCAGGCGGGGTCGGATCACTGTCATCGTCGACCGCGTCACGATGGAGGCTGGTATCTTGAGCCACGTTGGGTGCCAAGTCCGGATGGGTAATCTCCAAGCCGTCATCCACCACCGCGACGGTAACACCCAGTCCGCTCGAAACCGGCCACAGGCCTTCGACGTTGATATCTTCTCCGGAGGTGCCGCCATTCTGCCCGGTGTTTTTGAAGTAAAACTGCTGGTTGTAGAGGGGATCGTTGGGCGCGACTCGCTTGACGAGCCGGCGGGTCAACTGGGGTTCCGCCCGAAGACCTTGGCGTTGAAAACCAAGGGCCGCCTGGACCATTCGGTAGGCCGAATCGTAGGTGAGGATCCAGAGATCGTCGCGGACCGACGGGGTAACGGCCTTGGCGTCAGAGGCGGAGGCCGCCGTATCAGCTTCCGCGCGGGTCACACCCACCAAAAGCAGTTGGGTGGTTGCCACCCGACGGGCCGACGGATTTCCCTCCCGACCCTTTTCGTAGAACACCGGCGCCAGCATGCGCACAGGCTCGCGCACCAGCCTGCCACCCGGACCATCAGGCACGGCCTGGGGCGCATTCACGCGTTCAAGCCAGTCCCCGACTGACAACGCGAGCGGCCATTGAATCAACCGGTGTTCAGCATCGATCTCACCGAAGCCCGCGCCATCCGGTAACTGGAGTAGTTCGTGGTTACGTTTCAGCACTGCGACCTCTTGCTGAGCTAGCACCAAATGGCGTGCTTGGCCGTTGACCATGAACACGACGTCCGAGCTTTCGTGCAGCTCGCGGGCGGCTTGTGCAGCCGAAGGGCGCGTCGCGACCGCTCCGCTGAGCGTAACGGCGGAGTGAATTCCTACACCTAGCACCATCAACATTTGTAAAAGAGAGCGTGGTGACATTGAGAGCGGAGTGGGGAGAGTTTTGGTCAAAGAGCAAAATGGGCTGCAGGGGCAAAACCATTCGCTATCACCTAGAAAGCAAATTAGCGGCGCGCCCGGAAGGTAAAACTACGTACGAATAAGAACGTAACGCATCCGCTGGTCCCAGCAAGCAAAGCTGTCACGCCGTCTGCTTGCTCCCTTCGCATCGCTCCGGTCCGGTGGAGTGCTGCCCCATGGGGGGCGGCGTGCGCCCGGAGGATCAGGCGTGGAACGCGGCGCTCCGCCAGCCCGCGCCGTCGCCGTCGTTCCCGCTCTTCGCTGCGCTACGAGCGTCCACGTCGGCGCCCGCCGAGTCAGCCCCACGGGGACCCGGCTGCGCCCGTCTGGCACCGGGCGCGCCTCAATCGCCACACGAACGCCGCGTTCGCTGACGCCCTCCGCCGCGCAGCGGTTCGGCGTCACGCCCGATGACCAACTCGCCGGCACGTCCTGCAGTGCCCCAAATGGGCAACGCCACGCCCTGAAGCCGGGGGAATCAAGGCTTGCCATCGGCATGCAGTGGTAAGAAATAAGTACCCGTGTTTCTTACATGAAACGTGTGAAGGAATCACCGAAAAGCACCCATCGATCGGTCATCAGACGAATCCAGGGCAAGGGCCGTGGGTCAGTCTTCACCCCGAGTGATTTTCTCGACTTGGGGACCCGGGGCTCCGTCGACCTTACCCTCCATCGCCTGACCGACGCCGGCACGATCCGCCGTCTTTCCCGCGGCCTCTACCACTACCCCGAGAGCCATCGCCTGCTGGGTGAGGTCGCCCCGTCCATCGAGTCCGTGGCCCGGGCGCTCGCGGCGAGCGAGCACGCCAAGCTCCAGCCTTCCGGTGCCTACGCGGCCAACCTGCTGGGCCTCTCGGAACAGGTGCCGGCGAAGGTCGTGTTCCTGACCAGCGGTCGCGCCCGCAAGGTGAAGCTCGGCAACCTCGAGATCGAGTTGCGGCCGACGACCCCGCGCAAGGTGGCGGCCGCGGGGCGCACCAGTGGCCTCGTGATGGCTGCGCTGCGCTACATGGGCCGAGACCACATCACCCGGAGTCGGATCGCCCATCTCCGCCAGACACTCTCCGCCGACGACCGACGGCGGTTGCTCGGCGATTTGCCTAGCGCGCCGGTTTGGTTGCATCCGCATCTGCGGGCCATCGCGGCGAAGGAGTCGCCATGAGCTCGTTCGCCACCCTGCCCGCGAAGGAACGCGAACTGTTCTTCCGCCAGTATCAGCAGAAGCGCGGCGTCGATCCCGTCATCGCGGAGAAGGATTTCTGGGTTTGCTGGTTGCTTGGTCGCATTTTCGCGCTGCCTCCACTCGCGGATGCGTGCGTGTTCAAGGGAGGCACCTCGCTCTCGAAGGTCTTCGGCGCAATCGAGCGCTTCTCCGAAGACATCGATCTGGCGATCACGCCCGCATCGCTGGGTTGGAGGGAGTCTGACCTGGACGAGGCTCCGTCCCGGAGCAAGCGAGAGGAACGCGTGACCGAGCTCGAAGGAGCCTGTGCGGCGGCAGTGCGGGCTAGGTGGCGGCCGCTCCTCGAGGATTCCATCCGGACGATCCTTGGCGCGCCGACCGGGCGCGACGACTGGCTGACTTACCGCTTCGAAGAGGCCGGTCGCTCGCCGGTGCTCTTCTTCGCATATCCAGGTTCCCTGCCGCGCGGCGTCGCCTACATCGCGCGCGAGGTACGGCTCGAATTCGGATCGCTGACGGATCAGCGACCAGTCGGGCGTCACCTGATTCGAGCATTTGTCGCCGAACTCGCGCCGGGAGCGTTCACCGACCTCGACGTCGATGTCGTTGCCTTGGAACTGGAGCGCACATTCTGGGAGAAGGCCACGATCCTCCATGCGGAATTCCACCGGCCGGCTGACCAGCAGATCAAGGATCGATACGCCCGGCACTATGCCGATTTTGCGGCGCTGTGGCGACACGGGCCAGCTCAGGCGGCGCGCAGTCGTCTCGACGTGCTGGAGCGAGTGCGAGTCCACAAGTCCCGGTTCTTTTCCTCGCGCTGGGCCCAGTACGCGACGGCCGTTCCCGGTTCGCTGCGTCTCGTACCACCCGCAGCGAGGCTCGAAGCCCTCCGTGCCGACTACCAGGCGATGGGGCAGATGTTCCTCGGTGAGCGCATGCCCTTCGAGACGGTGCTCGCGACGCTCCACGACGCTGAGGCCGTGCTGAATCGTCCCTGAAACAAGGAGGGGCCAGACGCAACGATTCAGCTGCCCACCGATCCCGCTCGGCCACCACCAGCGACGCCGAACCCCGCTGCCTCCGGGCTTCGATCCCAACACGACCTCCCCGCGAAGCGCGAGGGCTTCACGCGAAACACCGACGCACCCCATCGCATCAGGAGTTGAGGCCAAACAGCCGCTGAGACGAGAGATCGGCCGGGAAAGAGTCCCGGGGCGCTACGAGGTAGAGGGGGATGCTGAGGTTGCCGTCCTAGGCGCGAATGGGGGCGATGGGGTGACGCGTACGCCGAACATCAGACCGTGTGTTTGGGAGGGCCGGGTGAGTGCTGGTCCGGTTTCCCAGTCTTGAGCCTCGCGGCCTGCGAGGCGGTGTTGATGGCGCCTACTCGGGCGCGTCGCCGATCGCGCCGAAGCCGCGGACGGAGCCGTCCTCCTGCACCACGAAGGCGCCGATGCCGGGGTTCTCGGCGCAGAAGCGTGCGATCGCGGCGTCGTCGAAGATGAAGAACGCTGTCGAAAGCGCGTCGGAATGCGCGGCATCGTCGGCCAATGCCCAGACGCGCGAGCGCCGCGTTGCCGGTCCGCCGCGGCGGACGTCGATGAGGTGCTCGCCTTTGACCGCAATTCCGGAACCGCTCAGCGCCCGATGCTGGAGGACCAAGCGCCGCGCGGCCGGATCGTCGCCCAAGCCGATCGGCCAGCCAAGGGTGTCCGCGGGCGCCGCCAACGCGAGCACGCTGCTGCCGCCGCTCTGCAGGCACGCCTGGCTCAGGGACCAGTCGCGCAGGACCTCCGCCATCGTGTCGAGCGCATAGCCTTTGCCGATCGCCCCGAGATCGAGGTGCAGCCGCGGGGTCAGGGACACGATTTCGTGACGGTCCGGATCCAGCGCAAACAACGCCCGGTCCAGAAACGCCTCGGCCCCGTCGACCGACGCATACGCCGGGTCGAAAGCCCGACCGGTCGCGGCCGACACCTCGGCCGCGATCGTCAGGCAGCGCAGCGCATCCTCGCCGATCACCAAGCTTTCCCCCTCCGCCAGGCGATTGGCCCGCGCGATGTCGCTCGTCTCGACGTAGCGGCTCAATTCCGACTCCAGTCGCTCCAACTCCCGGAATGCCGCCGCCGCCGCCTGACGGGCATATTCGGGATCGGTTCCCGCGATCCAGATCGCAAAATCCGTCGCCATCGCCTCGAAACTAAAACGATGTGAATGAGGAACTAATAAATCCATTGCATTTAGAATGCGAAAATGATTGCCTGCGGCGCCAATTAATGTAATCTGACTGCACTATGGTGGGATGGCAAGGGGAGTCGAGGCAGGAGGGAAGATTGGGCCGACGGGTTCGGGCCGAGGCGCGAAGGGTGGGTGACGGCCCGGAAAAGGGCGGAGAGGCGGCGGGCTGGGGAGCGCCGGGGGATCGCGAACCCGGTGAGAGGGATCAGAGCGGCGAGCGGGTCGAGGTGGGGACGGTGGGCGGCGCGGGCAAGGTGGGCGATGCGGGTGGGGTGGTCGAGCGGGTGCGGGTGGGCGGCGGATGGCGGGGCCGAAGGGCGTGGCGGTGGCGGCAGCGGCGGGGGTGGTGGGCCTGGCTGGGGATGGCGTTGGGGAGCGTGGGGACTTTCGGGGTGTGCGGCCATGCCCAAGTGAAGGTGCCCAAGGTGCCGCTCGTGCACCTGTGGGTGGAGGCCGAGGGGCACCGGGATGCGGGCCGGTGGACGGAGGCGGCGGGCTTGGCGGAGCGGGTGCTGCAGCGGGTCGAGCTGGGCGAGGCGCTGCCGTCGGGCCTCGGATTGGATCAGGTGCGCCTGCTGGCGGCTGGCTGGGCGCTCCGGGCGGGCACGTTGGCGGTGGCGGAGGTGCAGGCCCGCCGGGTCCTCGAGTCGCCGAAGGCCGCGGCGTGGCACGGCGAGGCGCGGTTGATCCGGGGGGTGGCGCTGCTGGGACTGGAACGGGGCGCCGAGGCGGAGACTGTCTTGGAGCCGCTCGCGGCGGACGTGCGGTGGCGGGATCGGGTGGGCCTGCTGCGGGCGGTGGCGGCGCGGGCGGCCGGGCGGCTGGATCGCGCGGCGGAGTTGCTCGCCGAGCGCGTGCGCACGGCCGGCGGGGATGAGGAGAAGGGCGAGGCGGCGTGGGCTTGGACGGAGGTCGAACTGGAACGCGGGGATCCGGAAGCGGCGTGGTCCGCCTTGAAGCACTTGCTGGAGCGTTCCGGTGCGGGCGCCAATCCCGCTGCGGCGGGACTGCTCGCTTTGCGGACCATGGATCTCGCGGCGCGGGCCCAACGCGCGGATGCGGTGCTCGCGGTCGCCGCCGCGCTGCCGGCGCGCGCGCCGTTGCTCGCCGCCCACGCGGTCGCGGAGGCGGAACTGCAGCGGCGGCGCGACGTGGTCGGAGCCGGAGAGGGGGCGGGCGGCGAGAGCGTGGCGCGGTGGCGGCGGGAGCAGCAGCGCGGACGCCTCGCCGCGGCGCGGGCCGCGCTGGAGGCCCGGCCGCACTTCGATGCGGATGTGCTGATTGCTCGGGCCCGCGCGTATCACGCCCGCGGGCAGGTCTGGGAGGCGGCGCTGGCCTGCGAACGCCTGCTGGCCCGCGGGCCCGCGGGCCCGCACGCGGAGGAAGCCGCGGCATGGCGGGTGCGCGCCCTCGCGGAATCCCGCCGACCCGCGGCGGCGATCGTCGAGGCGGAGTCGTTCGCCCGCGCGCATCCCCGCAGTCCGCTGCGCGCCTCCACCCTCGGGGTGGCGGCCGGGGCAGCCGCGGGGCTGGGCGACGGCCCGCGGCAGGTGCGCCTCCTCGCGGCGGCGCTCGCCGCCGATCCCGCGCCGGTTCTGCGTGACGTCCTGCGGCTCCGCCAGGCGCAGGCGTGGATCGGGGTGGGCGCGTTCACCGAGGCGTGGGCGGCGGCGACGCGGCTGCGGACGGATTCCCCGGACGGTCCGTGGCGGGAGGAAGCGCGTTACCTTGAAGCCATGGCCAGCCTCGCTGGCGGGGAGTCGCGGCGCGCCCTCGCCGAACTCGACGCCTACCGCCGGGAATTTCCGGAAGGGCGATTTAGCGCGGACGCGTCCTACCGCGAGGCGGCGGCCCAGTTTGGAGTCGGCGCGCTGGCCGAGGCGGAGCGCGGGACGGCGGCGTGGCTGCAGCAGTACCCGGAGGATCACCCCCAGCGTGGCGAAGTGCTTTCGCTGCGCGGAGACGTGCTCGCGGCGGCGACGCAGCGCGAGGCGGCGGCGGAGGCGTACCGCGGCGCGCTGACCCACCGCTTGGAGGAGGAAGGGCGCGCGCATGCCCTCGATGAATTGACCCGACTCGAAGTGGCGTTGGGTGACGGAGACCGCGCGGTGGAGCGCTGGCGAACGCTGGCGGCGGCCGACCCCGATCACCCGCTCGCACTCAGTGCCGCCTACTGGATTGGCCGCATCCTCGCGCCGCGCGGTGACGCTTCCGTGGCGGCGGAAGCGATGGCGGCGCTGGTCCGGCCCCACCTCGCGGACCCCGGCCGCGAACAGGTGGAGCGCGTCCTCGCGGAAATCGCCCGCACCCTCGGCCGCGCCCCGGGCGAGCCGCCCGGTCCCGCCGACACGTGGCTCCTCGAGCCCGCGCAACGCGAGCAGCCCACGGCGCGGGCCCGCGCGCGCTTCCTCGACGCCGAACTCCTCGCGCGGCGCGGACAGACGGAGGCCGCCGAAGCCCTGCTCGACGGACTGGAAGCTGATTGTCCCCTTGAAGCCCTGCCTCCGGCGCTGCTCGCCCGACAGGGAGACCGCCGCCGCGCGCGCGGTGATGCGGACGGAGCGCGACGTTGCTACGAGAGCCTGCTCGGCCGCCGGCCACCCTCGCGCCTGCAGGAAGTCGCGCACGTTGGCCTCGGTGAATTGGCCCTCGCGGCGGACGAACCGGCGAAGGCGTTGGACTTCTTTGAGCGCGCCCTGCGATCGGGTGCGCCGACCCGGATGGCGGAGGCGTCGCTGGGGCGGGCGGTGGCGTGGGGACGGCTCGGGCGCAGCGAGGAAGCGCGGGCCGCGCTGGAGGAACGCGTGGCTGACCGGGCGTTGCGCGGAGAGACCAAGGCGCGCGCCTGGGTGCTGCTGGGCCAGTGGCACGCCGCGCAGGCGGACGCCGCGTCGCTGGCGCAGGCGCAGGCGTGCTTTGAGCGCGTGCGCGTCGCGCACCGCCGCTTCACCCCGTGGCGGGTGCAGGCGGTGCTCGACGGCGGACACGTGCTCGAACGCCTCGGCCGGACGGCGGAGGCGGAAACGGTCTACCGGGAATCGCTCGCCGACCCGCGCGTGGCGGAGCGACCGGAGGCGGCGACGCTCCGCTCCCGCCTCGCGCGACTCACCGAACGCCCGGGAGGCGTCCGATGAGCCCCGCGGGATCGACTCCCGAGCGCCTCCCGGGCGGCGGCGGCTGCTGCTGCGGCGGCGGCGTTCGGTCGGCGCGGTGGGCGCGGTGCGCGCGGTGGGCCGCGCGTGGCATCCTGTTCGCAATCGCGGCGATTCCGGGTCCCGGGTACGCCCGGATGAGCGCGCGCGAAGCGCCCGTGAGCCGTGCGGCGCACGTCGCGGCGGATGCGGCGGCAAGGGTGGCAACGGAGGATGCGGCAGGAGCGGTGGATGCGGTGGATGCGGCGGGTGCGGTGGACACGAATGCCACTGCGGAAACGGAGGCTGCGGCGGACACGGAGGCTGCGCCGAATGCGAACGCGATTGCGGAAGCGGACGCTGCGACGGGCACGCTGGGTGCGACTCCTGCGCTGGCGGGTGGAGGCAAGATTCGCCTCGCGGATGGAAGGGTCGTGCCGTGGGAAGCGGCGCGGATCCGCTCCGGGCGCTTGGTGGTTTCCGTGCCTGGAGCGGCCGAGGCGGAGTGGTCGGTGCCGTTGGAATTCGTGGCGGCGCTGGCCTGTCCGGAACCTCCGGCGCTGGTGGAGGCCCGCGAGGCGCTTGCGCGCGGTGACGCGCTCGATGCGATCGTTGGGGCGGGAGCGGTGGCGCGGCAGTTCGACGCGTGGCGGACGACGCCTGGTTCGTGGTGGAGCGCGGCCCGCACCCTGCAGTTGCGCGCGCGGGCGCGGCTGGGCCAGTGGAGTGAACTCGCGCGCGACGCGGCGGCGTTTGCGGGCGGGCCGGCGGATGGCGAGGCGGGCCAGTGGGAGCGGCTCGCGCGGGCGCACCTCGCCGGGCGGACGGACGGAGCCGAGGCGGAGGCGACGCGGTCGCGCGACGAGAGCCGCACGGCGCTGCGCGCGATCCTGCTGGCCCCTGCGACGCCGGAGATCGAGGTCGAGGCAGCGCTCGCGCTTGGCGAGGATGCGCTGCGCGGCCGGGAGTGGACCGAGGCGCTGGACGCGTTGCTCCGGGTGCCGGTCTTCCATCCCGAGCGTCTCGACCGCCTGCCGCGCGTGTGGCTGCTCTGTGCGCGGGCGTATGCCGGACTCGAAGACCGCGGACGAGAAGAGCGGACCCTGCTTGGCCTGGCGGATGCGCATCCGGACGCACCGGAGACGGCGCAGGCGCGCCGGGAATTCGCGGGACGATTTCCATGAAGAGCATGATTTCCATGAAGAGCATGATGCCGGAAACACCGCTCCCCCCGGGAGCGCACGAAGGTGGGCGCGAGTCGGCGCCGGCGCCGGCGCGCGGGGTGTGCGTGGGTGCAAGGGTCGATGGATCTCCCGTGCGCCCGCGCGAATGCGGTGCGAGGGTCGATCGATCCCCGGTGCGCCCTGATGAATGTGCAGCCACGTGGAGCGCGTGGCGTGACGGAGCTCCGATCCCCCGTGCGGCCGCGTGCGGGGATGCGAAAACCCCGCGCGCCGCGGTCGCATGGCTCGCCCGGAGCCGGGAACGCTGCGCGCCGTGGATCAAGCGGCGCTGCGACGCGGCCGGCGCCTCGTTCCGCTGCGGACCGGACGACGCCGCCGCGGGCGGGCCCGGGCTGAGCGGCGTCGCTTCCCCCGGCGGCGTCGCGAGGTGGAGAGTCCTTTCGGGCTTCGTTGCCGCTGCTCTTTCGTTTGCCGCAGGGGTTTCGGCGGCCTCGGCGGAGGTGGGCACAGGCGCAGGCGCGAGCGCAGCAGGGGGAGCGGGAGGAGGGGCTGGGTCCGGAGCGGCGGTGGGGTTGGGAGCGGGCGCGGTGACGCAGACGAGGACGCTGCTGCAGGAGCTGAACCTCCCGGCGATCTGGTTCCTCGTCGCTTGCTCGGTCCTGATCGTCTGGCTGGTCATCGACCTCTACCTGCGCAGCGCGCGGCGCGAGCTTTTGCCGGCGGCGACGCTGGCGATGGTGCGGGCGAGCTTTCGCCGCGGGGACTTTCAGGCGGCGTTCGACGCCTGTGCGGGGCGAACGGGCCTCCTTGCGACGGCGGTGCTCGCGGCGTTGCGGCATGCGTCGGACGGGAAGGCGGCGAGCGAGGACGCAGCGGCGGGGGCGCTGGAAGCGGGTCAGGCCCGTCTGCAGACCCGCATCGCGTACCTGTCGGTCATCGGCGTGATTGCTCCGATGGTGGGCTTGACGGGCACGGTGCTCGGGATGATCGACGCCTTTGCCGCGATGGGGCAGCCGGGGGCGGCGGATCCGGCGCGACTCTCCGGGGCGATCGGGCACGTGCTGCACGCGACGGCGGGAGGCCTGATCGTGGCGATCCCCGCGTTCGTGCTTCATTACGTGCTGCGCAGCCGCGTGGCGCACGCGGTGCGGGCGGTGGCGGATGAAGTGCAGGAGTTGTTCCGTGGCTTCCCGTATGCGAGCCGGGCCGGGGTGGATTTCCGCGGGGCGGAGCGCGGCGTACCGCGGGCGTTCGATCCGCCTCCGGCACCCCCGGGTGCGGTGGCCTCGCCCCCCGGTGCGGAATTTGGTGAACCGTCTGCCGCGGCGGCCCACGGGAGGACGGGGCCGGCGAATCCTGCATGGGCGTCGATCCCACCGGCGACGCCGTTCTCCGGCGTGGCGATGCCGTCGGTGAGCGCGCCTCCCTCGTCGGAAGACCGCAACGGGCTGCCTCTGGCCTGAGGCCCTCCCATGGCTGCCTCGCTCGGTGACGGGGATGACCCCGGTTTTCAGATCGCGCCGATGATCGACGTGCTGCTCGTGCTCCTGATCTTCTTCATGAGCATCGCGTCGACGGCGATCACGCGCTACGACCCGACGATCCAGCTGCCGGTCGCGCCGGCGGCGGCTCCGCGGGAAGAGGAAGCGCCGGTGTGGGTGGTGAACGTGGCGTGGGATGCGGTGACGGCACGGGCGAGCGTCCGTTTTGAGGAGCAGGACATCGCGTTGCCGCAGCTGACCGCAGTGCTGACCGAGCGCCGGAGCCGCGGCGGGTCGGCGCGCCTGCTCCTCCGCGGGGACGGGGCCGTGCCGGTGCGTCACGTTCAGGCCGTCGTGGCTGCGGCGGCGGCGGCCGGCGTCGCCGAGATCACCTTCGCGGCCCTCCGCTCATGATCGCGCGACGTGGCCGGAGACGCGGGCGGCCCGGGACGCTCGCCGAGGCGGACCCCGGATTCCAGATCGCGCCGATGATCGACGTCGTCTTCGTCGTGCTTGTCTTCTTCATGGCCCTGGCGGCCCAGATCCGCGTGGAGCGTGACCTCGCCTTGCGCCTGCCTGGTGCGGCGGTGCCCGGTGCGGCGGCGTTGCCCGAGGAGGAATACACGGTGGCGGTGGGACCGCTGGGCGAGATCAGCTTCAACGACGAACCCTGTGATGGACCGGAATCTCCCGACCTGCCGCGCCTCCGGGCCCTGCTCGACGCGCTGCGCGCCGCGGGGGGAGCGAGCACTGCGGCGGGGGCGAGCACTGCGGCGGGAGCAAGCGCCGTGGTTGAAGTCAGCGCCTTGGCAGGAGCAAGCGCCGCGGGGGGAGCGAGCGCCGTGGCGGGGATGACGCCGGGACGGGACGAGGGACCGGTGGTCGTGATCGCGAGTGACCCGGCGTCGCGGTACGAGCGGACGATTGCGGTGATGGATGCGTTGGCGTCGGTGGGGATCCGGCGTGTTTCGCTGGCGGGGGAGGAGGATCCGCCGTGACTGCCCCCGCCTCGGTGGTGCGGCGCGGGCCCCTGCGCTGGCGCGTCGGGTTGCCGGTGCTGATCAGCGTCAGCGTGCACGCGCTCATCCTTGCGGTGGCGGGCGTGTACGTGGTGCGAGAAGTCACATCGGCGCGGCGTCCGGAGTTCGCGGCGGCGCCGCCGCCACCGGAGCGTCCGGCGGAGCATCGCGTGCAGATCGCGCGGCGGGCCTCCGGCGCGGCGGCGGCGGCGGCCAATCCCGCGCTGGCGCGGATCACCTCGGCGGCCTCGGTGGCGGCGTTCGCGTTGCCGGAGCCGGCCGAGCCGGTGGGACGGGGCGGGAGCCTGCTCGGGACCGGCCTGAACGCGGCCGCCCTCGGCGTCGGCGCGGGCCCGGGGCTGGCCACCGCGCTCGGGTCGTCCGGAGCGGGTGGACGCGGGTTGATGTCGCTGACCTTCCTCGGACTGACCGCTCCGCGCGTCAGTCGCGTGGTGTTCGTCGTCGACGTGAGCCGCGACCTGATGGACATCCGCAAGGGCGGCTTCGAGGCCTTTGCAGTGATCCGGAACGAGATCGCGCGCCTCGTCACGCAGCTCCCCCCGACGGCGCGGTTCGGCGTCGTGCTCTTCGGAGCGGCGTCGGGCGACGTGAACCGCTTCGCCGCCGAGCTCACGCTCGCGACGGCGACGCACAAGGAGGCGCTGGTGGCGTGGATCCGTCCGCTCAACGCCCGTCCGGATCACCTCGGCACGCGGTCGGCGGGTGCGTACCTTGGCTGGAAAGAACGGGAGCTCCCGCGGGCCGGGCTGGACGCCTCCCTCCTGACGCCCCCGTGGCTTCGTGCGCTGCGCGCGGCGCTGGAGCTTGAACCGGACACGGTCTTTCTCGTCACTGGTGGAGCCTCGACGGCGCTGCGCCCGCGCAGCGACGAACGCCGGGAGACCCTGGAGCGACGCAACGAACTGGAGAAGGAGCGCCTCCGCCGCCGCGGCATTGATCCGGAGAAGGTCGGCGAGCTGAGGCGGGCGGCGCTGGCGAAGGCTCGGCGGGAGCTGGAGGAAATCAACCGGCAGCGTGTGGCCCAGGGGAAGTCGCCCTTCATCGTGAGCGACACCAAGCGCGTGTTTCAGCCCGACTTTCAGGAAGAGCTGCGCCGTTCCGGATTCACGCTGGTGCTCGATACCCAGGGGTGGACGGACGCGCGCGGGGACCCCATCTGGGAAATGGGGGTCAGTCCGCATGAGAAAGTGCCCTTCACGGAGGTGCTTACCCACGTGGCGCGCCTGCAGGCGGCGCTGCTGCGTGAGCGGGCCGCCGTGCACACCCTCCTCTTCGTCGGCCCGAACGAGCAACCCCGCGAGCCCGCGGAGCAGCTGACCGCCCTGGCCCGGCGCAACGGCGGGCAGTTCACGGTCCTCACCGCCCGCTCCCTCGCGGCGCTGGGAGCGGCTCCGCCCTGAACGGACGCTCCGGTCGCCGTTCGATCGGCTAGTCGCCGGCGCCGGTTTGCGGGCGCGGCCATCCGCCGGGTCCGTCGGGCTTGCGGCGCGCCGGCGGAGTCGCACAGTGAACGTCATGGCCGTCAAAAAACTCCTCCACACGCGGATGCGCGTGAACGACATTGAACAGAGCGTCCGTTTCTACGAGCAGGTCCTGGGCCTGAAGGTCTCCCGTCGCCACACCTCGCCCCGCGGGGCGCAACTGGTGTTCCTGCAGACCCCGAACAGCGAGGAAGAGATTGAGCTCTGCCAGATGCCCGCCGGCGCGGCGGACGTGGTGGTGCAGCCGGATCTGATGCACCTCGCGTTTGAGGTGGATGACCTGGAGACGTTCGCCCGCGAATCCGCCGCCAAGGGGCACCCCTTCAGCGATGGTCCGACCAAGACGAGCAGCGGCTCGATGATCGGGTTCATCGATGCCCCCGAGGGCTACGAGGTCGAGCTGATCCAGCGCGCGCGCTGAGCTGCGGATCGCGCGGCGGCGTTTGCGAGCGGAGCCGGCGACGGTGACCGAGGGATCCGGTCGGCGGAGATGGCGGCGGCGGCATCGGCGCGGAGGTTCAGCGGGCGGGCGCCGATGCCGGCAGGGCTGCGAGCACGCCTGCGTGCGGCGCCGGGGTCAACGCCCTGCGGTGCGCCGTTCCCACGCGAAGAGGAACTGCTGGGCGAAGCCGGCGGCCGGGCCGAAGTGGACCCGGCCGAACTGCGCGAGGGCGGGCAGCTTCCAGTCGCGCAGGTCGTACCGCTCCGCCAACGTGCGGGCGATCCAGACATCGACGGGGAACGCCTCGAGGCGGCCCGCGCCGAAGAGCAGGACGCAGTCGGCGACCTTCTCGCCGACGCCGGGCAGGCGGCAGAGCCGCGCGCGGGCCTCGGCGTAGGGGGCGGCCTCGGTGGCTTCGAGCCAACCCGGCTCGGCGGCGAGGCGTTGCGCGGTGGCGTGGACGTAGCGTGCGCGGAAACCGAGTTGGCAACGGCGCAGCTCGGCCTCGGGAATCGCGGCCAGCTCCGCCCACGTGGGCAACCGGTGGTGACCCGGGGCGAGCGCGGCGCCGTGGCGCTCGGCGAGCAGCGCGAGCATCTGCTTGATCTGCACGATCTGCTTGGTCGCGCTGCAGAGAAACCCCAGCAGCGTCTCCACGAAAGGCTGGCGCAGCAGCCGCAGCCCCGGGAAGGCGGTCACGGTGCGGGCGAGATGCGCGTCGCTCCGCCACGGCAGCGCATCGGTCAGCGCCGCCCACGGCGTGGCGAGGGCGAAGTAGTGCGCGACCAGCGGAGCCGCGTCGCGCGCGGAGCGGTTGAGCGCGCGCCAACCCAGGCGTCCGTCGGCGGAGCGCTCGACCTCCACGACCAGATCCGCCCACGTCCCGGTCCAGCGCACCGGCGTGTCCGCGGCGCGGGAGGCCCGCCAGCGGAAGGCCTGTCCGCCGTCGAGGATTTCCGCGAGGGTCCGATCATCCGGGGCGAACGTGTCCGGGAACGGCGTCCACGCCGGTGGCGGCGTCGGGGTGCTCACCGGGATTAGTTGCCGCTCGGCAGCGAGCGCACGTTGACCTCGCGCAGGACGGTGGAGGCGGGCTCGAGCTCGCCCGGCAGGCGTTCGAGGTCGCCGGCCAGCTCCGCGGTTTCGCGGGCGCCGGGCAGGAGGCGCTCGTTGAACGAACCCACGGCGCTGTTGTAGCCCTTGCTGGCGGTCTCGAGTCCCTTGCCGACCTTTTCGAGATGGTCGGCGAAGACGCTGATGCGTCCGAGGAGTTCGCGGGCGCTGTCGCCGATCCGGCGGGCGTTTTCGTTGAGCTTGGCCTGCTGCCACTGCAGGGCGCACGTGCGCAGCAGCGCGAGCAGCGTGGAGGCGGTGGTGATGATGACCCGTTGTTCGAGGGCCTCCTGGTAGAGCGTGCCGTCCTCCTCGAGGGCGGCGATGAGACCGCTCTCGAGCGGAACGAAGAGCACGGTGACTTCCACACCCTCGCCGAGGGCCTTGGCGTACTCGCGGGAGGCGAGGGCGCGGACGTGGGTGCGCAGCGCCTGGGCGTGCGCGGTGCGCCGGGCGGCGCGATCGGCGTCGGAGAGTGCCGGATCGAGGGAGTCGAGGTAGGCGCTGAGCGGCACCTTGGCGTCGATCGGCACGAAGCGCCCGCCCGGCAGCCGCACGGTCATGTCGGGACGCAGGCGTTCGCCGTCGTCGCCCTGCACGCTGGACTGCTCGCTGAAGTCGACGTTGTCGACCAAGCCGGCCATTTCGGCGACGTTGCGGAGCGACACCTCGCCCCAGCGGCCGCGTTGCCGGTTGTCCCGCAGGGCGCTGGAGAGCGTCTGGGCCGCGGTGGACGCCCGCTGCTGCAGGTCGGAGATTTGCTTCAGCTGCTCGCCCAGCGTCTTGACGTCGCCCTCGCGCTTCTCGCCGAGCTCCTTCACGAGCTGCTCGTTCTTCGCGAGCTGTTCCTTGAACGGGGCGAGCGTCGCATCGATGGCCTTCTGCCGCGACTCCAGATCCTGCTGGGAAAGCTTGTGCTGGCTCTCGAAGTGCTCCTTCGCCTGCTGGAACAGCGCCTGCGCGCTCTGCTTGAGCAGGTCGCCGCCGGTCGCCTTGAAGGTGTCGGTGAGCGCGGCCTTTGATTGATCGATCGCGGCCTTGAGATCGGTGATCGATTTCTCGCGCTCGGCGAGGACCTTTTCCATCGCCTGCTCCCGCTCCGCGCCCCGCGTCGTCGCCTCGCGCAGCTGCTGTTGCACCGCGGAGAGCTCGCGGGCGGTCTGCTCGCCGCGCGCCCGCTCGTCGACGGCCTGCTTCCCGAGTTCGGCGACCTGGGCCAGGGCGGAGTCGCGTCCCGTCTGCGCGGCGACGGCGCTCTGCTCGGCAGTGCGCAGGTCCGCGCGGAGGGTGCCGACGTCGGAGCGCAAGGTCTGCAGTTCCTGCTGTGCCGCCTGGGCTGCGGCGAGGGCTTGGGCCGAGGCGCGGGCCTTGAGCAGGAAGAACACGGCCGCGCCTGCGACTCCCGCTGCGCCGCCGACCGCGATGCCAACCAACAAGGAAAAGCCGTCCATACCGAAACCTGTAGTCCAGCCCTCGGCACGGAACGAGTGAAAAACCCGCGTTCCGCTCGCGCGGCCGCCCAGCGCGCGGGCGCGGCGGGTGCGGCGCGTGGCGGGCGCGCGGGCGCGGCAGGTGCGGCGGGTGCAGTCCGCTCCGGACGAGCAAGCGAAGGGGCGCTCGCTCAGGGAGCGGTCCAGAGCGAGCTCTGGCTCTGCGCGAGGATCCGGCCGGTGTCCGCGTCGCGGACGCTGAGGCGCCAGGCGACCGGACGACTCACGCCTCCCGGCCAGTCGGCGCCCGTGATGCCGAGGTGCAGGACAGGCTCGCCGGACGGGAGATCGAGGGCAAACCGGTGCATGACCACGTTGGCGCTGGCGGGCAGCACCCACTCGAGCCGCACCTCGGATCCCGGCAGCGGCTGGGCGAGCTTGAGCCGAGTGAGAAAGTAGAAGCCCTCGCGCGCCGCGGGTTGGGTCCGCCGGACGATCCGGCCGCCCTCCCGCTCGCCTCCGTCAAACAATTCACCCACGGTCTTGAACGACTCGGCCGTCCGATACCCCGGCCAGATGCGGACGATGCTGACGGACTCAGTCGGAGCGGCAACCGCGGGAACCGGGCCCAGCGCCAGCAGCAGAACGAACGCACCCCAGAGGCTGAGGGCCCAGCGGCGAAGCGCGACGGGACGAGGCGCCTGAGTGCGCGCCGCGGAGCCGGAAGCGCCCGCGCGACGGGAAAGGGAGCGGGAACCCGATGGGTCGGCGGCACGGGACGCGGACGTGGAACGCGCGGGCGTGGGACCGGGGGCGGTTGAACGTGACATCGGTGAAGCGGGGCCGTTGGGCTCAGCGGGTGGCGGAGCTGGGCGGGAGGAGGCTGATCGTGTGATAGCGGTGGAAACCCAGCAAGGCTGGCGTCCAACCCTGAACGGCGGGATGGATGAGGAACGTCCGGGTGCCGTGGTACAGCGGCACGATTGGCGCCTCGTCGAGCAGGAGGTACTCCGCCTCGCGGTAGAGTACGTTGCGCCGGGCCGCGTCGCCCTCGGCAGCGGCGGATCGCACGAGCCGGTCGTACGCGGCGTTGGCCCAGCCCGTGGCGTTGTTGCCGCTCTTGGCGAGGAAGACCTCGAGGAAGGTGCTCGGATCGACGTAGTCGCCGATCCAGCGTGCGCCGGAAATCGCGTAGTTGCGCTGGCGCTCGTCGTCGAGCCACACCCGCTGCTCCTTCAATGCGAGCGTCACCTCGATGCCCAGTTCGCGCCGCCACATCTGCTGGATGGCCTCGAGCAGGCGCTGGTTCAGCTCGTTGGTGAAACTCATGATCTCAAGCCGCGGGAAGCCCTTGCCGCCGGGAAATCCAGCCTCGGCGAGCAGGCGCCGCGCCTCGTCGAAGGAATCCGGAATGCCCGGACCGGGCGAGTAGCCCGCCGTGCCGGGAGGCGTGAGCGTGTGCGCGGCCGTCTGACCGGCGAGGGCGACCCGCGTCACGAGGGCGGTGCGGTCGAGGGCGCGGGCGAGGGCGCGGCGGACGCGAACGTCGCCGAGCGGCGGGCGCGAGAGGTTGAGGCGGAGGAAGCCGGTTTCGAGGAACGGATCGGAGCGCAGGTGAGCGGCGTCGGGGCCCTGCCGATAGGCGGCCAGCTTGGAGAGCGGGACCTCACTGGTGAGATGGATCTGCCCGGCGCGGAACGCGGCTTCCTGGGCGGTGGCGCTCTCGTAGGGGTAGAACACCACGGAGGCCAGTTGCGGCGCCAGACCCGCGCGGGCGTGCGGGTTGCGGACGGTCACGATCCGTTGGTTCGGAGTCCACTCGGTGAGCCGGAAAGGACCATTGCCGACCAAGTGCTGCGGCAGCGTCCAGCGGTTGGCGCGGTCGTCGGCGCCGCCGAGGCGCGTGAGGACGTGGGAAGGGACGGGGAACGCAGTCGGGAGCGCGAGGATCGCGGGCAGGGCGGGCGTGGGCTGGGCGAGACGAAGGACCAGCGTCTGCGGATCCCGAACCGCGATGCCGACCGTCTGGGGATCGGTGGTGCGGCCCGCGTTGAAATCCTCGGCGCCGGCGATGGGGAAAAGAATGTAGGCGTACTCCGAGCCCAGCTTCGGCGACAGGACCCGGCGGAGCGAGAACGCGAAGTCCTCGGCGGTGAGCGGAGCGCCATCCGACCACCGCAGATCGCGGCGCAGATGGAACGTCCACGTCAGGCCGTCCGCCGACGTCTCCCAGCGCTCCGCGGCGGCGCCGATCGGTTGGGAAGTGGCTTCGTCGATGGCGGTCAGACCCTCGAAAAGGGCGAGCACGACGGTCATGTCGTTGAACGCGACGAGGACCTGCGGATCGAGATCGCGCGGTTCGGCGCTGATGGCGAGGTGCAGGGTGCCGGTGCGCCGACCCTCCTCGACCCGCGTCTCGCGGCGCCCGCAGCCGGTGAAGCCGAGGACGAGGGCTAGTCCGAGCAGGACGGACGTGATCAGACCCCGGTTACGGACAGGCGCGGTGTGGTGGGCGAATGATCGGATGGGCGGGAGTCCGGGCATGCGGGCAGGCTACGTGTACGGTCCGCGGGCGCCACTTCGGATTTGCGGCGGAGACGGGGATGGTCCCAAGTCGAGGGCATGGCATGGTATTACGCGAGCAACGGCCAGCGGCACGGTCCGATGAGTGAGGAGGACTTCCACGACCTCGTCCGGCGCGGCGTGATCGCACCCGAGGCGCTGGTCTGGACCTCGGGGATGGCGGAGTGGCGGCGGCTCGCGGAAGTCGCGCCCAACCTGCCGCCGCCCCTGCTCCCCGCCTCCGGGACGGCCCCGGCGGACGGTGCACCTTCGGAGCGGCCGCAGGCGGCGGCGACCACGGCCGCCCTTCCGCAGGTGGCTGGGGTCGCCGTGTCTCCCCCGTTCGCGGGTTTCTGGATCCGCGTGCTCGCGCGTCTCATTGACGGGGTGATCCTGTGGGTCGTCGGCCAGGTCCTCGCTGGCCTGCTGGTGGCGGCCATCTTGCCGGATGCGCTTGGTGCACTTTCGCTGGAACCCGGGGCGGAGCCGACGGGGGAGCAACTCATCGTGCTCGCGGCGGTCTTCGGAATCGTGATGGCCTCGAGCCTCGTGACGGGCCTCGTCTATGACCTCATCTTTCTCAAAGTATGGTCCGCGACTCCGGGCAAGCTGGCCCTCGGGTTGCGCGTGCGGACGGCGGACGGCGGTCCCCTGTCATTCGGGCGCATCATCGGGCGCCACTTTGCGGTGTCGCTGAGCGGACTCATCATGGGGATTGGTTACCTCATGGTGGCGTTCGACGCGGAGAAGCGCGGACTGCACGATCTCCTGTGCTCGACCCGCGTGGTCCGTCAGCGCTGAGCCGGCCCGCAGGCGCCGAGGGCTCGCTGGCGCTTGCGGGCTCCGCGGCTTGAATCGTTGGTCGAGCCCGACTACGGCGATGGGCGACTACACCCGCGCGTCCAACGTCATCCGCGCGGGCGACCGCCCCCGCGCGGCGTTCGTCCGGGACCGCTTCCTTGACTTTGCTGACCGTGCCTTCGCCCCTTGAGGCGCCGCGTCACGGATGGCCGACGAGGGCGGCGGCGACCAGCACGGCGAGGAGGAGGACGGCGGTGATCCACCACCGCCAGCGCAGCCCCGTCGGCGCGGTGGACCGCGGCCGGATGCCCTCGTCGCCGGAGGCATCGTCCTCCGGCAGATCGACCCCGTCGAGGTAGGCGGACTCCTCGTCCCAGCCGCTGCGCTCGTCGGCCCCGCAGTGCGGGCATGCGCGGGCGCGCGGAGGAACCGCCTTGCCGCAGACCGGGCACTCGGCGGGCGGATGTCGCGGCATGGGTGGGCCGGTGGCTCAGACGACGGACCAGGGACTGCGCGCCGCGCGGCCCAGCAGACGATTGGCGACCGGATCTTCGGGGAACGACTCGGTGACGGGATCCCACCGCAGCTTGCGGCCGAGCGTCATCGCGATCTGGCCGAGGTTGCAGACGGTGGTCGTGCGGTGGCCGATTTCGACATCGGCGACCGGCAAGGCGCGCGACCGGATGCAATCGAGGAAATTCTCGTGGTGGTTGTCGCTGCGGGCGAGGGTGACGGACTTGCCCGGACGCTGCATCTCGCGGAGGAGATCGTTGGACGACGCGGACATCGCGTTGCGGGCGATGTCGATCCAGCCCCGCTCGCCGATGAAGCGCACGGTGCCGCCACCCTCCTGGCGGGTGCGGCAGCTCATCGGGATGCCGTTCGCGTAGTGGCAGGTGAAGTCGACGTGGGTCGCGCAGGTGAAGAGACCGCTGGTCGGGAAGTGCCCGTGGCCCTCGACGGCGATCGGTCCGCTCGCATCCATGTCGAGTGCCCACTGTCCGATGTCGAGGTAGTGCGCGCCCCAGTTCGAGACCTGGCCGTTGGCGTAGTCGGAGATGAAGCGGAAGTTGTAGTGGCAGCCTGAGGAGTGGTAGGGCCGCCCCGGGGCTGGACCGAGCCACAGATCCCAATCCAACTCCTCCGGCACGGCCTCCGGTTCCCACGACGCGCCGATGAAGCGGTTGTTCGGCGGAATGGCGACCTCGATGCGCTCGAGCTTGCCGAGGCCGCCGCTGCGGACGTAACCAGCGGCGTCGAAGAAGCGCTTCATCGAGCGATGCTGGGTGCCATGCTGCACGATGCGCCCGTGCTGGCGGGCGGCGGAGATGAGGGCGCGTCCCTCCTCGATCGTGAGCGTGAGGGGCTTCTCGACGTAGGCGTCCTTGCCATGGCGGACCGCGTCGAGGGCGATGAGGGCGTGCCAGTGGTCGGGCGTGCAGACCCAGACGGCGTCGACATCGGCCCGGCGGGTGACCTCGCGGAAGTCATTGACGGACGCGCAACCCTTGGCGCCGTAGGCCGCGTCAACGCGGGCGGCAGCGCGATCGCGGCGGTCGCGGTCCACGTCGCAGACCGCGACGATGCGGACGCGCTCCGGGTAGCCGAGCAGCGTGGGGAGATGGCCCTCGGCGATGTTGCCGGTGCCGATGATCGCGACGTGGATCAGGTTCGACGGAGCGGCGGCGCCGCGCAGCCTCGCCGGCAGGATCAGCGGGGCGGCGGCGGCGAGGGAGCCCAGTTGCAGGAAGCGGCGGCGGCCCATCGTGGCCGAAGGCGAGGCGGGGAGGGAGGTCATGGCGCGGTGCCGACGGTGGCGGGGCGAAGCAGGGCGAGGGAACGGGCGGCGATGGCGCGGAGCTCCGCGTCCTCGGCGGGGTCGGCGGCAAGCCGCGCGAGCGCGTCGCGGGCGCCGGCGCTGCGACGGGCGCCGATGGAACCGACGAGACCCGTGCGTGCGCGCCCAGTGAGCGTGGCGAGTCCGGCGAGCAGCGCGGCGTCCGCCTCCGGTCCGGGGATCCGCTCCAGCGCGAGCCGGGCGGCGTCCGCCGACTCCGCGTTCGCCAGCAGGGCGGCGAGCGCCGGCACGGCGGCGGCTGAGCCGACCAGCGCGAGCTGGCTGCAGAGGAAGTCACGCCCCGCCTCGGTCAGGTCCGGCGCGGCCAGCGCCCGAAGCAACTGCGCCTCCAGCCGGCCGAGTCCGGCGGCGGGCGTCCGGGCGACTTGCTCGCGGAGGATGGCGGCGAACGATCCGTCGCCGCCGTATTCGAGACGGACGACCTCGGTCCACGGATCAACGTTCGGTCCAGCTTCGGCGCCGACCACGATGACGCGGTCGGGGGAGGGGATGGCTTGGGGCGTATTCAAAGTGTGGTGACGGGCACGCCCGCCGGGCGCGCCGGGAGACCGGCGCGGTCGGGGACGCGGCGAATGAAGACATCGGTGCGCGGTCGGCGATCCGGAGCCGGCGGCGGGCGCGGTCTCCGAAGGCGGCGGTTGTCTCAGCCCTTGGGGCTGGTTTCCGGGGTGGCCGGTGCTGGCTCGGCCGGTGCGTCGGCCTTCGCGGCAGGGGCGGGCTCCATGCCCTTCTTCACGAAGGCGACGGCCCCCTCCTTCTCCTCGGTCAGCCGGATGCTCTTTTGTCCCCGCGTGTCCTTGCCGACGAAGTCGATGGTGGCGGCGGCGAGGACGGGCAGGTGCTTGCGGAGATCGCGGCTCTCGCCCTCGGAGTTCACGTCGACGGTCCAGAGCTCGGCCGGCGGGGCGTTGTCGCCGGCGGGCTTGTTCTCGCGGGCGGAGAGGCGGAGGTACTTGTCGTACTTCACCACGGTCACCATGTACTCGCGATCACCGATGTACTCGGTGCTCGGAGGCTCCTGGTAGGTCTGGGTGGCGAAGATCGGGTTGCCGTTCTTGTCGACGCCGACCTGGACGACGGCGGTGAAGACGCGACCGGGGAGAGTGCGGTAGATGGGCTCGGTGCGCATTTCGCGGACGAGCTTCGGCTCGCTGACGCCGTAGTCGAGGTTGACGACGATGTCGGCGAGTTCCGGCCGGGGGGCGTCGTAGAGGCCGCGTCCCGACAGGGCGGTGCGAACGAAGCGCTCGGCTTCTTGGTTCCGGAGGCTCTTCGGATCGATGCCCGATCCACTGGTTTGGAGCCGGTAGGCGACGGCCTTCTCGGCCTCGGGTTTGGACAGCGCGTCCACCTTGACTTGGTAGCCGCTGGTGCATCCGGCGAGCCAGAGGGCTGAGGCGCCGCCGAGAGCGAAGGATAGCAGGGGAGCGAGGGCCTTCACGGGGTGGGGGGGCTGTCGGGACGGTCGGCCAACCTTCGGGAAAAGGCAACTCCCTGCTGTGGCCGCGGTGTCCCTTGTTGTATTCCGCAGGGATGTCGTCATGGTGAAGATGTTTTCCGGTTCCCCATGAGACCCCTGTGCCTTCCGCCCGGGCTGCGCCGGGCCCTGTTGTGCGTCCTCGGCTGCCTAGTTCCCTTCCTCGCGGGGTGCGAGTCGGGAGCGCTGGCGACGAAGCAGCGGGTGTACGTGGATGCGATCAGTGCTCCTGCCGACGTGTTGAAGGAAGTGGGACCCTCGTTTCAATTGACGGCGAAACGTTCGATGGTGGCGGGGCAGCAGGCGAGCCTTCCAGCGATCGTGGCCTGCGTGAACGCGGCTCTGGCTGGGCGAGGATTGTTTGAGGCGCAGCCGAACACGGTGCCGGATCTGTTCATCGAGGTGACGTACGGGCGGAATGCGCTGCCCCGGGAAGTGCGGTTCGGCAACGAAGTCCACCTGCGCCTCGTGGCGCGCCGCAACGTGGCCCGGACGGTGCTGCAGACGGAGTCGGAGGAAGTCTGGGACGTGCGTGTCGGCATCCCTGGGGTGAACGCCCGGCTGGAGAGTGCCATGCCCCTCTTGGCGACGGTGGCGAGCGAGCACATCGGAAAGGATACGCAGAGCGAGGTGCCGTTCGACATGTTGAAGAATTCCCCGGCGGTGCAGGCCGTTCGCGATTCGGCGACCCGGGCGCTCGGCTTGCCGACGTCGTCCCCGGCGACCGGGAAAGGGTCGAAGTCTGGGTCTGCGCGTCCCGAAGCGGGAACCGAGGCCGCTCCGCCGCCGCCGCCGGCGCCGACTCCGGCATCCGGACCCTGAACGGGTGGGTGGGAGCGGCGCGGTGACTTGGCCGTTACTGCGGCGGTCCGGATTCGGCGGTCGTGGGTGGACGGTAAAGGGCTGGCTGGGCGGGCATAGCGGGTGGAACCGGGTGGCCCCGGTGACGGCGTTGGCGACGGCGGCCAGGACGCCTTGGCGGTGCGGATGCGATGGTGGGGCGGCGCTTGAGTCGGAACGGAGGGTGGGGACCTGCCTTTGGACGGATTCTTCACGAAATTTCCCCGTGTTCCGGTCGATAACTGGACAGCTTTCGCCTGTCATGCGTCGAGCAACCGTTCCTCATTCCCCTCAATTGCAGGTTGATTTCCCGGAAGGGAAACCTGCGGAAGCGGCGGTTGCCGGGAGGGGTTCACGGCCGGTCTTTTGATTTCGATGTTGTTGGACTCCAGGCTTTTGCCGAACATGTCGTTTCCGCAGGGCGAGACCTGTGGTTCGCATTCCGAAGGACGGAAAGCGGTGGAGGAGACGATGCACGCGGCGGCGGTGATGCAGGAGGAGATCGCCTTTCTCAACCGGATCGCCGATGCGCAGAGCCTGCGGCGGGGCAAACCTCCGACCTTGCAGCGTCAGCCCGAGCGGAACTGGCGTCGGCTGGCGTTTGGCATGTTGGACCTGCCTCCGCTGGAGGCGCTGAAGATCGTGCGGGCGCTGTCCACCGAGGCCGAGGAACAGTTGCCGCGTCTGTTCACGGCGATCAAGGCGGAGTGCCGCCTGGCCAACTTCTCCGGCAACTATGGCGTGAGCAGTTACTGCCGCAAGATGTGGCAGGGGTTCCGCAGCGCGGCGATGGAGAAGATCGAGCCGGATCGGTTCGAGCAGGTCGTTTCCGAGACGGAGATCATGCTGGAGACGGGGCGGCTCCATGAGTGGAAGCCGGAACGCGTGGAGATCCAGGCATCTCCCGAAGTGGTGGCGGCGGAACTCGCGCCGCTGCTGACCGCCACGCCGGAGCCGAAAGCCGCCGCCGCCGCGCCGACTCCCGCCGCCAAGGCGGCCGCCGGTGCTTCGACGGCCGCTGCCTCGGGTGCGTCGACCGCCGCGCGCACGGCCAGCGGCCGTCTGGTGTACCGCCCGTCGGCCGCCGCCGCGGCGGTCGCGCCGAATCCGGCGGCGGCTGCGGCCGCCTCCGGTCTGGCTGCCGCCTCCACGGCGGGCCTCTCCGGCGAGGACCTCGCGGCGATGGCCGAGTTGCAGGCGGAGCGCGAGCGACTGGAGCGGCTTCTCCGCGAGACCCGCGAGAGCCTCAGCGAGCGCGAGGCGTTTCTCTCCCAGAGCGAGGCCAAGCTCATGGAGACCACGCAGGCGCAGATCGAGCGCGAGGTGGAGTTGGAGCAGCGCGAAGAGGAGCTGCGCGAGTTGGAGCGGCGGTACCGCGAATTCCAAGTCGGTGGCCTCGCCTCTCCGCCTCCCGAGGGCGAGGAGCCGTCCGCCCCCGCGAAGGTGTCGCTCGACGAATTCAAGGATTAGCCGCAGCGACGCGCCTCCGCCGGTTGCCGGCCGCGGCGCGGCGCGTCCCGGGTGGTCTCCGGTCGTCCGGTGGCAAGGAGCGAGCGTCCGCTTCTCGAGGTGCGACCGCTTTTTCCGGGAGCGTCCGCGGACGAAGAAACAACCCCGTTCAGGACGGGTTGGAGGACGAACGTCGCTTGAGCGATTGGTGGGCGGCATCCAGCCGCGCCCGCTCCGCAGCGGTGAGACTGGCCATCCCGGAATCGGCGATCTTATCGAGGAGGGCATCGACCTCGGCCATGTCGGCGGGAGGAACGCTCGCGGCGGCGGGTCGGGTGGGCGTCGCCGCGACGGGCCGCCCGGCCGGCTTGGCAGCGGGGGTCGGGAACGGGATGACCTTGGCCGCGGTGCCGCGCGTGGCTGCGGGCTTCGCGGGCCGGGCGATTCGCCAGGGGAAGAGCGGCCGGCCGCGCAGCTGGAGCACGCAGGCATACGCGAACCCCGCCGTCGCGCCCAATGAGAGCAGTCCGGCCACGTCGCGCTGGCCCACACCGATGAGCGCGTAGATCCCGACGAGGATCAGCGCCACCCACTTGGCCTGCAGGTTGAAGAGCAGCAACGCGCCGGGGTAGAGCGTGGCGAAGGCGATGAAGAGCCCGAAGCCACCGCCCTGACCCGTGAGGGAGGTGCCGAGCCCGAATCCGGCGGCGAGCGTGAGCAGGAGAACTGGCGCGAGGTAGAGTCCGAGGCAGAGCCAGAGGAAGTTGCGGCGTCCGAGTTCCCGTTCGAGTTCCCGGCCGAACCAGACGATCAGGACCATGTCGATGGCGAACCAGAGGCTGGGAGGATTCACCAGGCCGTAGGTGAGCACGCGCCACACCTCGCCACCGAGGACCCGGGCGCTGGCGTAGCTCATGGCCTCCAGCAAGGCGGAGCCGCCGAACGCCATCAGGGCGGTCGTGGCGATCATCGACACCACCAGCGCGAGCACGAGGGCGTGCGTGGCGAAGAACGGGTAGCCGCGCACCCAGAACAGGGGGCGGTGGTCGTCGGAGGAGCCGTAGCCTGACATCATCGGAGGGCGTATGTTCGACCCTTCGCCGCCGGTCGCGCAAGCAGCGAGCGTGCGATTTTCGCCGCCGCGGTCATGGGACGTTCGCGGCCCCGGCCGCGCGGAACCGTTGCGCGAACAGCAGGATCACCCCCAGCGCGGCCAGCGCCACCAAGCCCGCGCCCGGCAGGTCGGAGAGGCGGCGGCTGGGCGGCACCGCTTCCTGCGGATGCACCTCAAGGCCGGGAGGATGGGCGCGGAACACCGTGAACACCGGCAAGTTCCATCCGTCGATGAATCCCTCGATCCGGCAGCCGGGGTAGGCTCTTTCCAGCACGCCACGCAGGTCGGCGGGGGCGTCGTCGAACACGAAGATCACCAGCGGCGCATCGAGCTGCGGGGGACCCTGACGGATCTCTTCCGGCGACAGGTTGCGCACCGTGACGTGGGGTGCGAGGAAGCGGAACGACTCGTGCTCGGCCCGCACCGCCTGGCTCACGAGGTACGCGCGGCTGCCGGCGGGAAGCTTCTGGATCTCGCGAGCGGCGTGTACGCGGGAGCCCGCGTGGCGACGGGCGAACGCCTCGTAGACCTCCTATTCGTGCACCGCCGTTGCCACCAGCCCAAAGGCCACCAGCGTCGGAACGGCGATCCCCGCGCGGGCCGGCAGGGCCTCATGCAGTCGCCGGGCGACGCGTTCCAAGCCGATGGCGGCGATCAGGCAGAGGGCCGGGACGGCAATGTTCAGGTGCGGCCAATACGGGGGATCGGTGGTCAGGACGCCGCCGAGCAGCAGCACGGCCGCGGCGGTCAGCACGGGGAAGGAAAAGGCCGGGTCGCGCCACCGACGCAGGCAGAACCCGAGTCCCAGCGTCAATCCGATGGCGGCGATGGCACCGAGCATCGGTCGCCGCAGCCATGAGATCGTGCTCTCATCGGGAAAGTAGAACGGCGCGAGGGCGGTCCGCAGCACCTGCTCCTTGAGGATGATCCACGTGCTGCCCCCGCTCTGATACTTGTGCGAGAGGTGCGTCCACGTCAGGTCGGTCCAGAGAATCACGTGATTCCCCCGCCCGCTGAAGCGGCGGAACTCGTCCAGCATGTAGGCAAGGTTCGGGCCGAACACGACGAGGGAGGCGCCGAGTCCGATCCACCAAAGGCGGAAACGCATCTGCGGGTACCGCTGGCGCTGCCAGAGCCAGAGGGCCGCGAGCACGAGGGCCAGCACCGGGGTGATTCGCCCGGAGTAGTAGTCCATGGCCGAGAGCGCCACGCAGGCGCCGCCGAGCGCGAAGTCGCGCGCCCGCCCGTCGCGCAGGCCGCGCAGGAGGAGCCACGAGGCGAGGAGCAGGAAGAGCGTGGCCACCGGTCCGAAGAGCAGCCGCGAGAAGTGGATGTGACACCAGTTCGACGCCAGCAGCGCCGCCGCGATCAGTCCGACCCAGCGGTTGAAGAGCATCCGCCCGATCAGGTGCAGCACGATGCACGAGGCGGTGCCGGCGATCACGCTGTGCATCGCCAGTCCGAAGTGATCATGCCCGAACAGCCGCATCCCGAGGCCGATGAACTGGTGCTCCGAGTACGGGTGGCGCGTCGGCGCCATGCCGATCATCCGCCAGGTATCCATCTCCACCAGTCGCCGCGAGTAGAGTCCCATCAGCGACACATCGTTGTCCACGTGGTGGGGGAGGGTTGTGCGGTCAACGGCCCGGACCAGCGCCGCGCCGGTGATCACCGCCGCCAGCAGGGCGAGTTCCCCGAACGACATCGGAGTGCGTTTGCGGGCCGGACCGGGCACCCGCTCGCGCAGGAGCGGCAGCGCGAAGGCGACGATGCTTCCCAGCCACAGCCAGCGCACGGTGGCGTCCTCGCCGACGAGCAGGAAGAGGACGCTGGCGGCGAGCCAGAGCATCGCCGCCGGGAGGAAGGCGATCCAGCGCGGGAGGTGGTCGGAACCGGGCGCCAACGGCTGCGGCGCAGCCGGGGAAGCCGTAGCCGCAGCTGCGGCACCCGGCCCCGGCGCGGGACCCGCGAAGTCATCGCGCCGGCCAAAGGCCCACGCCGCCACCGCCACCGCGAGGAGGAGAATGAGCGCGCCCGCCGTCTGCGCTCCGCCCCAATGGAACGAGTCCGTGTCCCGGGAGCGGGTCAGGACTTCACCGGTCAGCAACCCGTTGGCCAGCAGTGCCAATCCCACGCTCGCGAGGCAGGGAGGAAGGATCCGGAGCGGCGCGACGGACGGCATGGACTCCTTGTTATCGGCCCGGAGAGGCGCGAGCCAAGTCCGGAGGCCCGGTCGACCGCGACTTCCCGCCGTTCCGAGCGCTCTTGCCTCGCTGCCTCGCCCGGGTGCAGAGTGCGGCCTCACATGAAGTGCGTCCTCTCCGCCTTCGCGGCGGTTCTCATGCTCAGCCTTACCTCCCTGTCCGCGGCCGAGGCCGCCGCCCAGCCGGCGATCCGCGTGGGCATCATTGGTCTCGATACGTCGCACGTCATCGCGTTCACGGAGTCCTTGAACCGGGGTCCGAAGAACCCGGCCGACGCTCCCCGGCTCGCGGGCGTTCGAATCGTCGCGGCTTACCCCCAGGGCAGCCGCGACATCGAAAGCAGCACCCGCCGCGTGCCGGAGTACACCGCCAAGGTCCAGGCCATGGGGGTGGAGATCGTTGACTCCATCCCGGCCCTCCTCGCCCGCGTCGATGCCGTCCTTCTGGAGTCCAACGACGGACGGGTGCACTTGGAGCAGGTGCTGCCGGTGCTGCGGGCCCGCAAGCCGGTGTTCGTGGACAAGCCGCTGGCGGGCTCCTTCGTCGATGTGCTGCGCATCCTCGACGCCGCGGACGCGGCCGGGGTGCCGCTCTTCTGTTCGTCGTCCCTGCGCTTCGCGGCCGAGACGGTGGCGGTCGCCCGGGGCGCGATCGGGCGGGTCCTCCGGGCGGAAACGTTCGGTCCTTTCCACATCGAGCCCACCCATCCTGACCTCTACTGGTACGGGGTGCACGGCTGCGAGAGCCTGTTCACCGTGATGGGCACGGGCTGCCGCTCCGTCCGCCGGGTCGACGGCCCGAACGGGCTGGTCGAGGTCGTCGGGGAATGGGACGGCAACCGCACCGGCATCTTCCGGCCGGAGAACGGCAAGGATCGGAAGGGCTATGGTGGCGTGGCGGTCGGCGAGCGGGGCGAGCGTCGCATCGGCGCCTACGACGGCTACGACCCGCTGCTGATCGCGATCGTGGAGATGTTCCGCACCGGCAAATCGCCGGTCAGCCGCCAGGAAATGGTCGAGCTTTACGCCTTCATGGAGGGCGCCGACGAAAGCAAGCGCCGGGGCGGCGCCGCGGTTCCGCTGCACGAGATCATCGCCAAGGCCCGCGACGAGATCGCCGCCAGCATCCGCTGACCGCTTCGGCGGGCGGCCGGCGCGGGTCTCGGTCCGACGGTTCGGCGGGCTTGCGCTGCGGCCGCACGCCCGCGGAACCGGCCCCTCACTCGCGCGCGAACGATACGTCGTCCGAGCGCAGGGACCACTTTTGCGGCAGGGCGCGCTTGTCGAGTTCGAAGACCAGCACGTGGTCGCCGGCGGGAAGCTCGGTGGAGAACGCGTCGCTCACCGGAATCGAGCGGCCATTCAGCCAGGCGCGGAGCGCGGAGCCTTGCAGGCGGAACGCCGCCCGGCCCGCCTTCGGTGCCGTGAAGGCGGCGGCGACGTAGAATTCGCGCGCCCACTCCTCGGTGCGGAGGATGTCCTCAAGCAGACCGCGGTCGACCGATCCATCCGTCAGGCTGGGCAGCAGTCGCCAGTCGGCGAGCGTGAAGTCGCCCCGGACGACCGGCTCCATGCCGATCGGCTGGTTGACCGGGTTGGCGACGTAGCTCCGCCACAGGCGAGCGACCCCGCCGCGGGCGGCATCGAAGTCACCGGGCCGGCCAAGTTGCGACAGGAACCGGACGAGGTCGCGCAAGTCCGCCGGCGAGAGACTGTCCACCAACCCGGCTGGCATGAGGGAACCGAAGTCGGTGCGCTGCGTCACGCTGCGCGGGGCGAGCGTGACGAGTTGGTCGTCGGCGCCGCGGAGGACGATTTCGCGCTCGTTCTCGCGGACGATGACGCCGCTGTAGTCGCGGCCGTCGCTGGCGGTGAGGGCGACGGCGTGGTAGCCCTCCTTGGTCTTGGCCTGCGGGTATAGGAGGGATTCGAGGAGGTAGTCGGCCGGGGCGCTTGCCCCGATGCTGGTGAGATCGGGACCGACCCGTCCCCCGACTCCGCCGATGGCGTGGCAGGCGACGCAGGCGAGTGCGGGCTGCCGGTAGATGCGTTCGCCGCGGGCGGCGTCGCCGCGTTCCATGGACTCGGTCGCGAGCGCGATCAGCTCGGCGTGGGAGAGGACCTCCGTGGCGGACGTGAGCCCGGCGATCTGCATGAGCGTCTGGACGAGTGCAGGGTGGCGGCCGCCCTCGCGCGCGAAGCGAAGCGCCTGCTTGGCGGAGGCGGCGGTCAGGTTGGCCTGGGTGAGGGACGAGGCGAGTCGGTCGCTTGCGCCGGTGATGCCGAGCAGCGCGCGCCAGGCGGCTTCGAACTCGGCGGGATCGCTGAGGCTCTGCAGCGCGCTGGCGACGTCGGGCAGTGCCCGCTCCAGATCCGTGCCGGCGAGGGCCAGCACCGCCTCCCGGCGCTGGCGGGCGCTGGAGGCAGTCTTTACGAGTCGGGACAACCCCGCGATGACCGCATCGCCGCCGATGGACTGCAGTGCGGCCCAGCGGGCGGTGCGTTCGTCGTCCGGCGCTCCTTCCTGCGCGGCCAAGGCAAGGAGCGGAGCCACTGCGGCCGCGGTCTTCCAAGCCCCGAGGACGCGCGTGGCGGCCAACCGCACGCGACCGTCGCCGCTCTGCAGCAGGGCGGTGACCGCTTCCTGACCGGCAGTCGGCGCGACCCGGCGCTCGCTTGCGGCCGTTGCCAGCGCGACGAGTCCGCGCAGGCGCACGGCGTCCGAGGTCGACGGTGCCGCGACCACCTCGAGCAACCGCCCCGTTGCGACCCTGTCGCCGACGCGGCCGATGAGTTCGATCCACGGCCCGGAGCCGTCGGCGGGAAGGCCGCGGGCGTTCAGGACGTCGGTGAGCGCGGGTCCGGCGAGCGCGGGCTCGATGCTCGTGAGCGCGAACGTCAGTTGCGGGTCGCGGCCGGCCGGAGACCATGAACCGTCGCACAGGGCGGCCAGCCACGGCTCGGCCAGTTCGTTGATCGTGAGCCAGAGAGCATAGTCGAGGAAACGGTCCGTCGGGGAATCGAGGACTCCGAGCGCGAGCGCGGCGCCGGCGGCGGAGCCGGTGCGGCCGAGGGCGCGGACGGCCTCGACTCGCACGCGGGGGTGGGGATCGGCGGCGAGGGAGGCGAGTTCGCTCAGAGGCCGGCCGTCGTGGCGGGCGTGGATGGCGGCGGCGCGGATTTCCGGAGCGGGGGAGCGCAGCAGGCGGTCCAGCAACGGATCGAGCGGCAGGTCGAGCGCCTGCGCCAGCCACAGCGCCTGCAAGGCGGAGCCGTCGTCGGTGCGTTTCTGGAGCCAGCCCGGCAAGGCCGGCGCGACGGCGGCCGCGCCCCGCTCGATGAGCACGCGCCGGGCGGAAGCCTGGGTGTAGGCGGCCGGTGAATTCAGTCGGTCCAGCAGCGCCGCCGTCTCAAGGCTGGGCAGGGACTCGCGCGGCAGCGGCGCCGCGCCCTTCGGGGCGACGCGCCAGATGCGACCGTGCTCCTTGTCGCGGCGCGGGTCGCGGAAGTCGACCTCGCCATGCTGGATGATCGGGTTGCTCCAGTCCGCGATGTACAGCGCCCCGTCGGGTCCCATGGCGACATCGATCGGCCGGAACGATGAATCGACGCTGCGCAGGACGTCGGGCAGTTCGCGCGTGATGTAGCCGGCGCCCTGGTCCTCGATGGCGAAGCGGACGACGCGGTGGGCGCGGAAATCGCCGGTGATCACGTTCCCCTGCCAGGCGGCGGGGAAGAGCGGGCTGCGGACGAACTCGATGCCGGCGAACTTCGGGTACTTTCCCGGGCTGACGCTGTCGAGAAGGCGCCGCGACGGAACGGCGGCAAGGTAGGATGCCCCAGGGAGGCCCCAGTGGATGCCGTCGTTGCCGGCGCCGTCGGTCATGAACGACTGTCCGAAGGCGTCGAACTGGTGTCCCCACGCATTGACCCAGCCCCGGTTGACGACCTCCATGCGCAGGTCCTGCGGGTTGAGACGGAACACGGCGCCCCCGAGCTGCCGCACCACGCCGTGCGGTGTTTCGACGTGGGAACGGGTGTAGATCGACTGGATCAGGTACAGCCGCCCATCCGGGCCCCAGCGGGCGGTGTGGAGATTATGGTGCGTGTCCTCGGTGCCGAAACTGCTGAGAACGACGCGGCGGGAATCGGCCCGGCCATCGCCGTCGGTGTCGCGGAAATGCAGCAACTCGGTGCTTTGGGCGACGTAGCAGCCGCCATCTCCCGGGATGACGGCGGTCGGGATGAGCAGGCCGTCGGCGAACACGGTGGCGCGGTCGGCGCGACCCGCGCCGGAGGTGTCTTCCAAGACGATGATCCGATCGGTCAGAGCCTGACCGGGCTCGATTTGCGGGTACATCCCGGACGAAGCGACCCAGAGTCGGCCTTGTGGGTCGAAGTTCATCTGGATCGGTTTTTCGAGCAGGGGATTTTCGGCCCAGAGGGTGACCTCGAGGCCCTCGGCGACCTCGAATGCGGGGTGGCGCTGCGGGGAAGAACGGGCGGTGAGGTTGCCGACCCGGCGGGGCGTGGGTGCCGGGCCGGTGGCGGGGAAGGATCGCAGCTGGGCGATGCGGGCCTCCTCGGCGGCGATGAGGGGATCGAACTGGGCGATTTCGACCGCGTTCCTTCCCTGTTCCTTGCGGCGGAAGCCGAAGATGTAGGCCATGTTGGCCGGACGGGAGCGGTGGAAGAACCACTCGTTCTTGCGCAGGATGGCCTGACGGAGGGCCTCGACGCGGTCGGTGGGCTGGGAGCGCCAGGCCCCCGGGCTGCCGAAGGCCTGATCCTCGATCCACTCAGCGAGGCGGCGATAGCCCGCTTCACCCAGGTGGATTCCATTCTCGGTCAGAGGAGGCGTTCCCGGGCTCGCGCGCCACGTGTGTGCGGGCAGAAGTGGCAGGCCCCGCTCTCCCGCGAGGACGCCGATGGCGGCGGCGTAGCGTTCGAGGTTCGCCTGATGGGCGGCGGGGTCGGGCCACGGCGGACCGAGGCGCTCGTGCGCGATCGGTGTCAGCAGGACCACCCGGGCCTGCGGAAAGTCGGCGGCGAGCGTATCGAGCAGCCGGCGGTATTCGGAGAGGAAGCGCGGCAGACCGGCGGGACCATCGAACGAGTGGGCCATGCCGTAGCCGATGAGGACGACGGACGGCGCCGCGTCACGGAGCTGGCCGCGGAGGAGTTCCCAGCCCTCTTCGGCGCTCTCGCGGCCGGCTTGGCGCAGGCTCAGGCCGGTGCGGGAAGTGCCGGCCGGCGTGTCGGCGCTCCAGCCCAGATTGCGGAACTGGACTGCGGCGGCGGGAAAGCGACTGGTCAGCATCAACTCGACCCAGCCGGAAAGCTGCTCGCGCTCGATCAGGGTGTCGCCGAGGAGGACGACCTGGTCCCCGGAGCGCAGCGCGAGCGCGTCGCCGGGGCGGGGTGCGGACGATGCGACCGGGACGATGAGTAGGGCGATGCAGCAGACGATGAAGGGACGCAGGAGGGAGACGCGCGGAAGCATGGTGACGGGGCCGGGGCTCAAAAAATGAGACGGCGAAGCCCCCGACCGCAAACCGCAAGATGCGTTGGGTCGAAAATACCGCCGGCGCGGCGTTGGAACCCGCCGGCCGGAGGACGTTCCCGGCGGGCCGGAGCGGGCCGGCCCCCCGCGGATCCGCGTCTGCGGAGCGCGGGGACCTGCCTAAACCGTTGGCCGGGGCGGCCGCCTGCGGCGCAAGCCTGTTGAAAGCGGGTCAGCCGGGCTGGCCCCGGGGCGTCCGGGATCAGCGGATGCGCACTTCCTTCCCCGTTTTCGAGGATAGGTAGATGGCATCGAGGATCTTCTGGACGGCGAGGGACTCGGCGGGTTTGACGAACGGCTCGGCCTTGCCGAGGAGGGCGTCGATGAAGTGCACCATGCGGTTGGTGTTCACGAGCGGCGGCAGGTCGCTGACCTGTTCGTCCGCGTAGCCATTCTCCGTGTGGCGGAAGAGCCGCAGCGGCGGGAACATCAGTCCGGCCTCGGTGCCGAAGAGCTGGGTGCCATTGTAGTCGGGTTCCGGCTGGTGGGCGGCCCATGAGGCTTCGAGCAGGACCGTGCGACCGCTCTTCAACTTGATCAGGGCGACGGAAAGATCATCGACGTCGAAAGGCTTGCGCGGATCGATTTCACCGCGGCCCCACGAACCGTCGCCGAGCCCGCGCGGACCGAACTGCGCGTAGGTCTTGCCGCTGACGGCGGCGGCGTCGAATTCGCCCATCAGGTAGAGACAGCGGTCGAGGGCATGGACGCCGATGTCGTAGGTGACGCCTCCGCCGGCGTACTTGCGTTGCGTGAACCAGGAGCCGATGCGGGGGATGCCGCTGCGGCGCGTCCAGGCCGTCTTGGCGTGGTAGACGTCGCCGAGCACGCCCTGCGCGATGAGCTGCTTGGCGGTCTGCGTCTCGACGATGAAGCGACCGTTCTGGCCGACCATGAAGAGCAGGCCCTGCTTGCGCGCCTCGTTCACGACCTTGGCGGCGTCGGCGGCGTTGGTCGCGATCGGCTTGTCGAGCATCACGTGCTTGCCGGCCTTGAGTGCGGCGAGCGCGACCGGGGCGTGGAGGTAGTTCGGGAGGGCGATCGACACCACGTCGATGTCCGGGCGCTTGAGCAATTCGCGGTAGTCGGTGACGAGCGTCGGCACGCCGAACTTTTCCGCCGCCTCCTCGCCGCGCTCGGCGTTGACCTCCGCGATCGCGACCACGCGGGCGGCGGGGTGCTGTTGGAACGACTTGATGTGGTCCGCCCCGATGCCACCGGCACCGATCACGGCGATGTTGAAGGTGTCCTTGGGCATGGGAGGGACTATGGGGACGCGATGCGTTTCATCAAGCGACGTCGGCGGGCACGCGATCCCGTTGCCTTCCGGTTTGCCCGGCTGGGTCGGCTTGGCTGAGCCTCGATCCGGCTCACTCGTGTTCCAAGACGCGGATCCAGTCGATTTCGAGCACGGCGGGGAAGGGTGTGGTCCCATCCGGATCGCCCGGCAGGCGTCCGCCGACGGCGACGTTGACGATCAGGTGAAACGGTTGATCGAACGGCGCGGGGTGGTCGGCGGCCTCGGTTCGCCATTCGGTTTGGGTTTGGTAGCAGACGCCATCGACGAACCAGCGGAATTCGCCTGCGGTCCACTCGAGCGCGTAGACGCGGAACCCGTCGTCGATTCGGCCGGAGGGAAGAACGTACGTTTTCCCGGAGTGGACGTTCTTCGGCCAAGCGCCGCCGTAGTGGAGCGTGCCGAAGACCTCGTTCGGCCGATGCCCCACCGTCTCAAGCAGGTCGATCTCGCCGCTCGCCGCCCAGCCGCCATACCTACTGTGCTCGGGCAGCAGCCAGACGGCGGGCCAGATCCCCTGACCGCAAGGGATGCGGGCCCGCACCTCGAAGCGACCATAGGTCCAGGCGGCGCGACCCTTGGTGCGCAGCCGCGCGGAGGTGAAGGCCCGCGAGCCCTCTGGGCCCGTGAACGCCTCGCGCCGCGCGATGATTCGCAGCCGACCGCCGGAGACCTCGATATTCTCCGGTCGGTCGGTGTAGTACTGCAGCTCTTCGTTGCCTCCGCCCCATCCATTGACCTCGGGTTCCCACTTCGCGGGATCGAGGCGGGTGCCCTCGAAGTCGTCGCTCCAAACCAGGCGCCAGCCGGGGGGCTGGGCGACGGAAGTGGTCATGATGAGGAGAAACGCGAGACAACGCCCCATGCGGCGGCGATCAGAACACGATCCCGAACTCGAGCCGAGCCGAGATTCCGGGGGCGAACCCGAGCCCGTACTGGTCCGTATCATCCATCAGGTTGTTGATGTTGAGCTGGAGTCGTGACTCGTGGCCGCGCAGGCCGAAGTCGTAACGGATCATGGCGTCGACATTGAGCCGCGGGTCAGTGTACAGGGCGATGGGCCGGCCGTTCGCGTCGACCTGCAGTTGGCCCGAGCCGTCGGTGCGGGCGGAGACGAATTCACGCTCGGATTCCCACTGGCCGCCGAGACCGAGTGTGACGCCCTTCAGCGGGCCGGAATCGAACGCATAGGTGCCCCAAGCCGAGGTGGCGTGCCGTGGGGTGTCGTCGTCCGAACCCTGCCCGAGGTAGCCGCGGCCGAGCCAGGTGGAGGTGTCGGTCGGGTTCGCGTAGGCCTCGTTGAGCTTGTAGCCGGAGAGCCCCCACGAACCATCCGGGAAGTACCAGTTGGCCCAGCGGTCCTGTGGGTAGGGGTATTTCGGGAACTTGCCCACGTTCACGGTCTGGCGGTCGAGACGGGAGTACGTCAGCAGCAGCTGGAAACGTTCCGTGGGGGAGAGAAGGATCTGGGTGTCCCAGCCCTCCGACTCGTCGTCGCCCGAGTTCCACGCCATGTATGTGCCGCGGTCGGGGGCGGCGCGGTCCATGGTCGCGATGTTGACGTTCGGATCGTCGATGTTGAAGAACCAGCCCGGCCAGCCCTGCCCGGCGGCAACATTGGCGTAGACCTTGTCCATGTATGCGGCGCCGGAGGCGGTCGAGGCGTTGAGGTACCAATTGCCGTTCTTTTGGTAGGCTGCGCCGGCGGCCTTGGCGGCATTCCATTCCGCGACGGCGTTGAGCTGGGCGGTCGACCAGTTGGCCTCCTCGGGATTGGCGCCGGTCACGAAGTAGGTGATGGGCTTGTTTGGATCGAACTGCTTTTTGGCGGGAGCAGGTGCCCACCAGTAGAAGTAGGGGGTGCCGGTGCGTTCGATTTTGAAGCGGGAAACGGTGCCGGAGATGCGTCCGTCGAGGAAGTCGACCTTGACTCCCACTTCCCGGCTCTTCGCGACCGTCGCGTCGATCGGCACGCCATTGCCGTCGCGCAGGCCTTCGAAGTTGGGGACGAGGCCCTCGGACTCGAGGGCGAAGATCGAGACCTGCTTGAGGACCCGGAAGCTGACGCCGAGCTGCGAGGTGTTCTTGGACTGCGCGGCGCGGTCGACATCGGAGGAATTGGCCGGATTGAGGCGGCTCGTCGTAGTCACGCGGTTGTCGTTGCGGTCACGGCGCATGCCGGCGACGACGGTGATGCGGTCATCGAGGAGCTTGCCCTGGTAGACCCCGTAGGTGCCTTGGTTCCAGGCGAGGTTCCGGACATCGGAGATGCGGACCATGGGGGCGTCGGGGGAGCCGTCGCCCTGCTTGCCGAAGCGGATGTAGGACGTGTCCTGCGGGGACTTGTAGTTGTTCGCACCGGGCGTGGTCCGCCAGGTGGCGGTGTCCTTCTGGAAGCGCTCGTTCGAGCGGCCGACCAGCAGGCTGCTGTCGATGCCGAACCAGCGGGACTTCTCGAAGAGGGAGAATTGGTAGGCGAGTTCCGCCCGGACTTGATCGCGATCATTGGTCTCGAGGTATTCCGACCAATTGTACTGGAACGTCGCGTTGTTCACCGTGCCGGCGGAGAACGCGTTGTCGGCCGGGGTCAGGGGCAGGACCTTGACGCTGCCGCGAAGTGACGTCGGACCGACGCCGACCTGCAGGGCGCCGCCGACATCGCGCCCGGAGAATTCGGCGCCGGAGAGGTTCGCGCCGACGAGGAGCGAGAGACCGGGGAGGAGTTGTTGTTCGACCTTGAACAGCGCGTTGTAAGCGGTGGTGTCGACGTAGGTGTCCGGGCCGGACCAGCGAAACGTGCGCCGATCCTTGCCCGCGAAGTCGACGAAGCCGGCGCGTTCGAGCCGGTCCTGCTGATCGGCGGGCACGTCGGCGCGGGCGCGGACGCTCTGGAAGCCGACGCCCTCGCGGTTGTCTTCGCCGTACTCAAGGTCGAGCGTGACCAGCGTTTTCGCGAAGGGGCGGAACTGAACGATCGGGGCGATGAAGGAGTGTGACGCCTTGAACAGCTCGGTCTGGTCGCCGGTCGTTTCCAAGGCTCCGGAGACGCGGATGCCGAGGCCCGATTTCTGCGGGTAGACGCGGTTCAGGTCGAAGGCGGCGCGGGCATAGTCGTTGGTGCCGAGGGCCACGGTGACCTCCTCGCGGGCCTTATCGAGCGGAGTCTTGGGAAGATAGTTCACGATGCCGCCGAAGTTGCCGATGCCGTAGAGCAGCGCGGCCGGCCCGCGGACGACCTCGATGCGGCCGATGTTCGCGCTGTCGGTTGAGTGCTGGCGACGGAAGCCGTCCCGGAGCACGGAGTCGGTGATGAAGCCGCGCACCTTCACGGTGGTCTGCGTCTTCGCGGCGGTCGCACCTTCGGAACTGTGTACGCCGCCGGCGTTGACGAACGTGTTCCCCTGCCCGGCGTCATTCTGGGACCGGAGCACGATGCCCGCGCTGTAGCGCAGGGATTCGCGGAGATCCTTCGAGCCGGTGTCCCGCACGAATTCCTCCGTGATGACCTCGATGGGCATCGGGATGTCCTTGATCGCCGTGTTCAGTCGCGACCCGGAGATCGAATTGGTCGCCCGATAGCCCCGGTCCTTGGAGGCATCGACTTGGAACGGCGAGAGCTCGACGACCTCCGGGGATTCCTCCCTGGCTTCGGCGACGGGCTTCGTGGGGGTGGTTTGGGCGAACAGGCTGACCAGCGGAGAAAACGCCGCGAGCAGGCCGAGGGACGAGGCCTTGAGACCTCGGAACGGAACGGATGCGTGGGTCATGGGGGCACGGGGATTCAAGTCGGGATCCGACGAGGATGTGCAACAAAGTGCATTAAAACGACGACGGTCAAGCGCGAATGTGCAAAGATGTGCAGACGGGTACTCGTAATCATAATCGCGACAGGAATGCTCGATGACCGCTTGACTCGATGTGCAGCAATGCGCAGGAATCGTCGGCATGTCGGAGTTCATTTCGCAGCAGCATATTGCGGATGCCTTGGGGATCTCCCGAACGTCGGTCTCGCGGGCCTTGGCGCAGCATCCGGCGGTGAATCCGGAGACGCGGGCGCGGGTGCTTTCGATGTCGGCGCAGCTGGGCTATCGAGTGACGGCGACCAAGCGTTCGCGGGAGCGTTCCTCGGCGGCCCGGGGCGGGCAGGTCGGCGTGTTGGTGGCGGCCGCGCGCGAGCCGATGGGATGGGTGACGGAGACGTCGCAGTACATGTTGGCGGGGATCACGGAGCGGCTGAGGCACGAGAGCATCGGCTTGGACCTTCACTACCTGGATCCGCGCGTCCCTCTTGCCTCGGTTGAGGCTTTCGTCGATGGCGTGCGACCGGTGGATCGGGGTTGGAGGGGAGCGGTGCTGGTTTACCCACTTCCCGAAAATTGGGTGGGGCATCTTGCCGCACGCATCCCGACCGTCTCGATCATTGAAGATTACTTCGAGGCCGGGGTTGACTGCGTGGATACGGATCAGGCAAGCGGGATGTTCGCTCTCGTGCGCCACCTGGCTGAACTTGGCCACCGGCGGATTGGGTTCCTGACCTGGCGATATCGCTCGCCGACACCTTGGGCGCAGCGGCGGCTGGGCGGCTTTGTGGAGGCACTGATGCGGCTCGACCTGCCTTTTGACCCGGCGTACGTGATCAACGGGCGCGAGTCCGGGACGGTCCCGATCGATTCCCTTGGCGAGGTCGTCGCTGCCAAGGCCGCTGCGGGTGTGACGGCGTGGGTGTGCGCGGCCGACCATCAGGCCTACCCCCTGATCACCGAACTGCGTGGTCGCGGCCTGCGCGTACCCGAGGACGTCTCCGTGGTGGGGTTTGACGGCGTTGAACCGCCGCCGGGGTTTCCCCGACTGACGTCGATTCGCATCCCCTACACGGATATGGGAGTGGCTGCGGTCATGCGCTTGCTCAACCGCGCGCAGAATCCTGCCTCCCCACGGCGCCACGTCATGCTTGGAGGCACGCCTATCTGGGGCGATACGACCTCCGCTCCCCCCTGAGCGGTTTTTGGGCGCCGCCTCAGGCTCGGCCCCAGGCGCGGAGTTGCTCGAGCGACAGCCGGACCGACTCCAGGGGGGCGTGGTGGTACTTCTCGACCTCGACGACATACCACTCCACCGCGCCGATCGCGTCGGCGGCGCGGAAGACGGCGGGAAAATCGACCGGGCCTCCGCCGAGCTCGGCCTCGTCCTTCAGGTGCAGCAGTTCGATCCGGCGTCCCTGCTCGCGGATGAAGGCGGCGGGGTCCTTGCCGCCGACGTGCACCCAGTAGACGTCCGCCTCGCAGCCGAGGTTGCGGGGTTCGGCGGCGTCGAGCAGCCAGTCAAAGCCGCGGCGGCCGTCGACGGTGGCGAGTTCGAAGTTGTGGTTATGGTAGCTAAATCGCAGGCCGTGCGCCCGGAGCCGGGCGCCGATCGCGTTCAGCTCCTCGCCGATCGCGGCGCAGGCGGCGCCTGAGCGGAAGAGTTCGCGCGGATAGTACGGACAAATCACGTGCCGCGTCCCGAAGAGGAGTGCCTCGCAGGCCACTCTGCTGAGGTCGGCGCGCAGCGCGGCGATGCCGACGTGCATCCCGGACACGCGGAGTCCGGCCACCTTGACCGCCGCCGCGGCCTGCGGGGCGTCAAGGTTGCCGTAACCGGCGAGTTCCACGCCCGCGTACCCCATCTTCGCCACGGCGGCCACCGTGCCCGCAAAGTCGACGGCAGTGGCGTCGCGGACGGACCAGAGTTGCAGGGAGACAGGGATGTGCGGCATGGGACGTGACCGGAAAAGGGGAGAGCGAAGACGTTGGGCGGGGGGGCGGGAGGGGCCGCCGGGAAAGCCGGGGGGACGTTCGCGCCGTCGGCTCCCGCTGTCAACCGCCTGCGGCCACCGGCGCCGAGGGTTGGGCCTCGCCGCGCTTGAAGTGGAGTCGGCAGACCGAGACGTAGCGCTCGTTGCCGCCGATTTCCACCTGGGCTCCCTCGCGGAGCACGCGACCGGCGGCGTCCGTGCGCAGGACCATCGTCGCCTTTCGTCCGCAGTGGCAGATCGTCTTGATCTCGTTCAGGTCGTCGGCCCACGCGAGGAGCGCGGCGCTGCCCTCGAAGAGCTGACCTTGGAAGTCGGTCCGCAGCCCGTAGCAGAGCACCGGGATGTCGAGCAGATCGGCGACATCGGTCAGCTGCTGCACCTGCGAGCGAGTGAGAAACTGGGCCTCGTCGACGAGGACGCAGGCGACGGGTTGGCGGGCGCACTCGGCACGGACAAGGCCGGCAAGGTCGTCGCTGGCGGTGAACGGCGTCGCGTCGGCGCTGAGCCCGATCCGCGACGCGATGCGACCCGGCCCGCCGCGGGTGTCGAGCGCGGGCGTGAAGAGGACGGTGTGCATGCCGCGCTCGCGGTAGTTGTAGCTCGATTGAAGCAGGACCGTCGATTTGCCCGCGTTCATCGCGGAATAGTAGAAGTAGGTCTTGGCCATGGAGTCGGGAAGGGTCGGGACGCGGGCGCCGGTGGCCGGAGTCGCGGTTCGGGGGTGCGTTGGGAGCGGCGGATCGGTTGTGCGGTGAGGTGCCAGGGCGTGCGGTCGATGGGCTCGATGGGCGGGTACAGCGGGTGCGGTTTTCTGGCGCAACGCGGCGGGCGGAGCAAGGGCGCGCATGCGTCCAGGTAACCATCCGGCAGAAATCCCTCGCCCCGCTGCGGTGCGTGCGGTTGGGTGGGGGGTCCATGTCGCTCTTCAGCCTGCTCGACGTCTCCCTCAGCTTCGGTGGCCCGTACATCGTGGAAAAGGCCAACTTCCAGGTCGACCCCGGTGAGCGCGTCTGCCTGCTCGGGCGCAACGGGGCCGGAAAGTCGACGCTGATGAAGATCATCGCGGGCGAGACCAAGCCCGATTCCGGTCAGGTCTTCCGCCAGCCCGGCGCGGTCTTCTGCCGCCTGACCCAGGAAATCCCGGCGGATGCCGGCGGCGTGGTGCGCGACCTCGTCACCGGTGGCCTCCGCCCGCAGGGGGAGCACGAGGAGGAGTGGGAGCGCGACGTCCGCGTCGACTCGCTGATCGAACGCCTGCAGCTGCCGGGCGAGGCGGACTTCGCGCAGCTTTCCGGCGGACTCAAGCGCCGCGCCCTGCTCGCGCGGGCCCTGGCGGGTCAGCCGGACCTGCTGCTCCTCGATGAACCGACCAATCACCTCGATATCGAGTCCATCCTCTGGCTGGAGGAATTCCTGCTCGCGGAGCGCCTGACCCTTTTCTTCGTCACCCACGACCGCGCCTTCCTCCGGCGGCTGGCGACCCGCATCGTGGATCTCGACCGCGGCCGGCTGGCCAGCTGGGCGTGCGATTACGACACCTACCTCGTGCGCAAGCAGGAGGTGCTGGAGGCGGAGGAACGGCAGCAGGCGCTGTTCGACAAGAAGCTTGCGCAGGAGGAGGCATGGATCCGGCGCGGCGTGAAGGCGCAGCGGTCGCGCGCGCAGGGTCGCATCCATGCCCTGATGCAGATGCGCGCGGAGCGCGCGGCGCGGCGGGACCGCGTGGGGCAGGCCACGCTCCGGCTCGCGGAGGCGGAGCGCTCCGGCGTGAAAGTGGTCGAGGCCGAGAAGGTCAGCTTCTCCTACCCCGATGGCCGGGTGCTCGTGAAGGACTTCTCCACGCTGATCACCCGCGGTGACAAGATCGGACTGATCGGCCCCAACGGCTCCGGCAAGACCACGCTCGTGCGGCTGCTGCTCGGTGAACTCGCGCCGACCGCGGGCACGCTAAAGCACGGCACTAACCTGGAGGTCGTGTACTTCGACCAGTTCCGCGGGCAGATCGACGACAACAAGACGGTGGCGGACAACATTGCGGGTGGCGCGACGACGGTCACGGTGGAGGGGCGCTCGCGGCACGTGATCAGCTACCTGCAGGACTTCCTGTTTTCGCCGGACCGGGCGCGCACCCCGGCGCGCGTGCTCTCGGGAGGGGAGCGCAACCGCCTCCTTCTCGCGCGGCTCTTCACCAAGCCGGCGAACGTGCTCGTGATGGACGAGCCGACCAACGACCTCGACGCCGAGACGCTCGATCTGCTCGAGGATCTCCTTGTGGAGTACAAAGGCACGCTGATCGTGGTCAGCCATGACCGCGACTTCCTCGACAACGTTGTGACCAGCTCGCTGGTGTTTGAGGGCGACGGTCGCATCGAGGAGTACGTGGGCGGCTACTCTGACTGGATTCGGGAGCGGGAGAAGGCGGCGGCGCGGGTGGCGGCGGCGGCTGCGGCCACGACGGCGGCGCTTGCTCCCGCCCCGACGGGTGACGAGGCCGCGGCGGTGCGGCCGGGGCGCGGGCGGCGTCTGGCGGCGCGGGAGCAGAAGGAACTGAGCGAGCTGCCCGGCCGGATCGAGGCGCTGGAGGCTGAGCAGCAGGCCCTCGCCGCGCAGCTGGCCGATCCCCGCTTCTACCAGCGCGAAGCCGCCCCGGTGGTGGCGGCGGCGAAGGCGCGCGTCATCCGGCTCGACGAGGAACATGCAACCGCGTTTGCACGCTGGGAGGAGTTGGAGGCCCTGCGTTCGGCGGCGGGCTAGGTGCCCGCGCTCGGGCGGCGGGGTGCCTGTCTCACGGTCCGACCGGAACAGCGTTGCGAACCGGGCGCCGGTCGATGAAGCTGCGGATCTTTCCGACCGCTGCGCCCGACGGCCCGCGGGCCTGCCGCTGCGGCGGAGATTCAAACCTTTTTCCACCCCCCGACGATGAAAGCCCTCCTCCTCACGGCGCCCTCGACGCTGACCTTCACTGACGTGCCTGAACCGGAGATCGCGGCGGGTGAAGTGCTGGTGCGCGTCCGTGCGTGCGGCATCTGCGGCAGCGACATTCATGGCTGGGATGGATCGAGTGGCCGGCGGACGCCGCCGCTGATCATGGGGCATGAAGCCTCGGGCGAGATTGCGCGGGTGGGACCGGGCGTGAGCCGCTGGCGGGCGGGTGACCGGGTGACCTTTGACTCGACGATCTACTGTGGCGAGTGTGCCTTCTGCCGCTCGGCGCAGCCCAACCTGTGCGAGTGCCGGCGGGTCGTCGGGGTGGCTCCGGCGGAGTACCGCCAGCATGGCGCCTTCGCGGAGTACGTGGCGTTGCCGGAGCGGATTCTGTGCGGGCTGCCGGACGGCCTCAGCTACGAACGGGCGGCGATGATTGAACCCGTCTCGATCGCGGTGCACGCGGTGCGGCGCGCGCTTCCGGACGCCGGTGCACCCGGGGTGCGCGTGTCGGCGCTGGGCGGGCCGGCGAGTGCGGTGGTGGTGGGAAGCGGCATGATCGGCATGCTCGTGATCCAGGCCCTGCGCTGGGCGGGCGTGGAGCGTGTGATCGCGGTGGACCTTGAGGACGCGCGGCTGGCGGTGGCGCGGGAACTGGGGGCCACGGACATCGTGAACTCGGGGCGGGAGGATGCGGTGGCGGCGGTGGCGGCGCTCACCCAGGGCCGAGGTGCGGACTACGCCTTTGAAGTGGTGGGCGTATCCGCAACCCTGCAACTCGCCCTCGGGGCCCTGCGGCGCGGCGGCACGGCGGTGCTGGTCGGCAACCTCAGCCCGAAGACGGACTTCCCGCTGCAAGCGGTGGTGACGCGCGAACTCACGCTCATCGGCACCTGCGGCTCGGCGGGGGAATATCCCCTCTGCCTCGACCTGATGAACCGCGGGGTGGTGCGGGTCGAGCCGATGATGACGGCGGTGGCCCCGCTGGCGGAGGGAGCCGCGTGGTTCTCCCGGCTCAGCGCCAAGGATGGCGGGCGCTATTTGAAGATCATCCTGACGCCCTGAACCATCAGGCCGGATTGAGGGGGACGACCGGATTTTTCAGGAGATGCAGTTCTGAAACGAAGGAAACTCGGGCGGTCCGGAGCTCAGCGGCGAGGCCCCTCTCCTGGAACGGAGCCGGTCGCGCCTTCCACCACGGCGGGATTTCGCGAGCGGGCGCGTCAGTCGGAGAGGGAGTTTGGCCGCAGTCTCGGCGGGTCGCTGGCCCCCGGCCAGGGGATGACCGTTCCGGCTGCGGCGTCCGCCTCCAAGCGGGCGCTGAAGGACCAGTCGGCTGCGGCTTCGGGGAATTTCAGCAGCAGTTCGTTCCAGCCCCTGACCGGCCTCAACTTTTCG